>Ga0157373_10000151_pt1 | contig 55916 bp, 45 predicted proteins | sample C65metaG_FD_113460 | JGI IMG/M metagenome (GOLD analysis project Ga0157373, IMG submission 113460) | Corn rhizosphere microbial communities from Kellogg Biological Station, Michigan, USA - C6-5 metaG | ecosystem: Host-associated > Plants > Roots > Rhizosphere > Soil | place: USA: Michigan... | reverse complement strand
TTGTCGTCCGAGGTGTTGGCCAGCAGGCAGATGAAATCGGCGCTCGGCGAGTTGGTGATCCACATCTTGCTGCCGTTGATCACATAGTCGTCGCCGTCCTTGCGCGCGGTGGTTTTCAGCCCGGCGACGTCGGAGCCTGCACCGACTTCAGAGACGCCGATGCAACCAACCTGCTCGCCAGTGATCGCCGGGCGCAGGAACTCTTCGCGCAATTCATCGGAGCCGAAACGGGCGAGGGCAGGCGTACACATGTCGGTCTGCACGCCGATCGACATCGGAATGCCGCCGCAATGAATGGTGCCGAACTCTTCGGCGGCGACAATCGAATAGCTGTAATCGAGGCCCATGCCGCCGAATTTTTCCGGCTTGGAAATCCCCAGCAAACCGAGGTCGCCAGCCTTGCGGAAAATTTCGTGAATGGGAAAGCGTCCGGCCTTTTCCCATTCATCGACGTGCGGATTGATCTCGTGCTCGACGAACTGGCGGACGGTACGGCGCAGGGCTTCGTGTTCCGGGGTGAAGATCATTTTTTATTGTTCTCCGTAAGATCCGTGGCGGTCAGAACCGGCTGACGCCGAAGCTATTGGGTTGCAGCTTGCGAATGTCGGCCTCGTGGCAGATGTCCAGCAAGTAGCCAAGCAGGGTGCGCGTGTCGCGGGGGTCGATCAGCCCGTCGTCCCACAGGTTGGCGCTGCCATAGAGGGCGGTGGACTGGCTGTCGAGTTTCTGCGCGGTGACATGTTCGAGCATGTCGAGCATTTTCGGGTCTGGCGTCAGGCCGTCCTTCAACTGCTTGGCTTCGGTAACGATGCGCAAGACTTTGCCGGCCTGCGCACCGCCCATCACCGCCGTGCGGCTGTTCGGCCAGGCGAAGATGAAGCGCGGATCGAGACCACGCCCACACATCGCGTAGTTGCCAGCGCCGTAGGAACCGCCGACGACCATCGTCAGTTTGGGCACCCGTGCATTGGCTACCGCTTGAATCAGTTTCGAGCCGTGTTTGATCACGCCTTGCTGCTCGGATTCGGTGCCGACCATGAAACCGGTGGTGTTGTGAAAGAACAGCAGCGGCGTCTGGCTCTGATCGCACAACTGAATGAACTGCGCCGCTTTGCTCGCGCCGTTGGGTGTGATTGGGCCGTTGTTGCCGATGAACCCGCAGGCGCGGCCCTGAATCTTCAACTGGCCGCAAACAGTTTGCTGATCGAACTCGCCCTTGAATTCGACGAAGCAGGATTCGTCGGCAATGCGCGCGATGATTTCGCGCACGTCGTAAGGTTTTTTCGGATCGTCGGGGATCAGCCCGAGCAATTCATCGATGGGGTAGAGCGGCTCTTTGTATTGCGGCTCCGGCAACCACGGCAGTTGCTCGTTCCACGGCAACATACGGAGGATTTCACGGACCTGACGCACGCCATCGGCATCGTTTTCAGCAAGGTATTCAGCCGTTCCGGCGACCTGTGCGTGCATCTCGGCGCCACCGAGTTCTTCATCGGTGGCGACTTCGCCGGTGGCCGCTTTGAGCAGTGGCGGACCGGCGAGGAACAGCTTGGCCTTGCCGCGCACCACCACCACGTAATCCGACAGCCCCGGCTGATAGGCGCCACCGGCCGTGGCCGAACCATGCACCACGGTAATCTGCGGCAAACCCATTGCCGACATCCGCGCCTGATTGGCAAAACTGCGCGCGCCTTCGACAAAAATCTCGGCGGCGTAATTGAGGTTGGCGCCGCCACTTTCGGCAAGGGTGATCACCGGGAGTTTGTTTTCCTGGGCGATCTGTTGCAGGCGCAGGGATTTTTTCAGGCCAGTGGGCGAGATCGTCCCGCCCTTGATTGCGCTGTTGTTCGCCACCACCATCGCGCGAATGCCGCAGACGTAACCGATACCGGCGATCAGTCCGCCACCGGCGGAACTGCCGTCCTTGTCGTCGTGCAACTTGTAGCCGGCGAGGCTGGCCAGTTCGAGAAACGGCGCGCCGGGATCGAGCAACAGATTCAAGCGCTCACGAGGCAGCAGTTGCCCGCGCTTGTCGAACCTGGCTTTGGCTTCGGTGGCCTTGTTCAACAGGCTCTGTTCGAGTTGCTGCACATGTTCGATCGCCGCGAGCATGGCCGAGCGGTTGCGGGCAAACGCTTCGCTGTGCGGGTCGAGTCGGGACTGGATCTGCGGCATGGCTTACTCCTTGTCCTTCAGCACATCGGGTAAATAGGCGCGGTGAAAGCCGTTGAACGACTCGCTGTGGGTCGCCTTGTGCAACGGCCATGCACGGCTGCCGAGGCTGGCCGCGCCGTCGATTTTCAAGGTGCTGCCACTGATAAATGCGGCGGCCGGGCTCAGCAAAAAAACAATCGCCGCACTGACTTCCGACTCGGTGCCGATGCGCTTGAGTGGCACATGTTCACGCAGGGTCGGAATCACCGCTTTGAATGCGCCTTCGTAAGTGTCCATGCCGCTGGAGGCAATCCAGCCCGGCGCCACCGCGTTGACTCGCACGCCGGCATGACCCCATTCGAACGCGGCAGTTTTGGTGAAGTTGTCCATGCCCGACCGCGCCGCGCCAGAGTGACCCATGCCGGGCATGCCGCCCCACATGTCGGCGAGCATGTTGACGATGTTGCCGCCGTGTTTGCTCATCGACTGGTTGAACACTTCCCGCGCCATCAGAAAACCACCGACGAGGTTGGTGCGCAGCACGGTTTCGAAACCTTTCTGATTGATCGAGGCCAAGGGCGACGGGTACTGGCCGCCGGCATTGTTGACCAGACCGTGGATCGGTCCGTGTTCAGCAATCAATTCGCTGACCAGCTGTTTTACCGCTTCTTCATCGCGGATATCGCAGGCCTTCCAGTGCGCGCGGCCACCGTCCTCGGCGATTTCGTCGGTGACCTTTTGCAGTTTCTCCGGCTTGCGCCCGACCAGCAGTACATTGGCGCCGAGGGCCGCCAGTTCATGGGCGGTGCAGCGACCGATGCCACTGCCGCCACCGGTGACGATGATGGTCTGGTCGCTGAACAGACCGGCGTGGAAAATCGACGCGTAAGCCATGCAAACAATCCTCTAGTCGAGCTGTTCGGCGATGCTCTGCGGCACCGGGATCTGGATTTCCAACAGTTGCTGGGCGAAGGCTTTGCCTTGCGGATCGATGCGCAGACTGGCCACGCCGCCACCGCCGAGGGCGTTTTCCAATAGAAAATTCAGGCTGTGGGTGCCGGGCAGATACCAGCGTTCGACCCGGCCGTGGATCGGATCGAGTACATGGCTCATCCAGTCGACGATCACCGCCGGGGTCAGTGCTTCGGCGATCCACGGCAGGTATTCGGGTTTGCGCGGCATCACGCCAATGTTGCTGTGATTGCCCTTGTCACCGGAGCGCGCGACGGCCAGTTTCACCAGCGCCACACTGGCATCGGCGCGGCCCTGTGGTTTGGGCGGCTGATGGGGCAGGGGCAAATCCGCGCTGTCGAGTGTGCTGAGCGAAGGCAGGGCGCATAGATAACGTTGACCGGCCATGTTGATCTGTACTGTGCAGGCGCTTTTATCGATCAGAAATGAAAACAGACGAATCAGCGGATACACCGTTGGCCGCCCGCCGACGATGCCGGTCAGCCCCGGCGCCATGCCGGTCGCGGCTTGGGCAATTTCCCGGGAGAACAGTACCAGCGCCTGTTTGCTCGGGTGGCGCACGGCGAGCTTGATCACCACTTCGCGGCTGTCGCGGCGCTGGCCGTGGGGGCCGTAGGTGGCTTCGCTGCCGAGCAGTTCGATGTTGATTTCGCTGTAGGGCACCCAGCCGCGCTGGCTGAACATTTGCGAAGTCTTGTCGATGATCGCCTGACTGACCCGCTGCGCTTTTTCCACTGCATCGATACCGGCGATCAGGCAACTGGCGGTGCAACGAAACCCTTCCGGGTAGGTGGCGCTGACCTTGTATTTATCGCTTGGTGGCAGGCCTTTGGCGCCGTGGACGTGCACGGCATTCTTGCCTTGTTGCTGAAGTTTGACCTCGGTGAAATTGCAGACCACGTCGGGCAACAGATAGGCCTGCGGATCGCCGATTTCATAAAGCATTTGCTCGCCGACGGTCAGCGGTGTGACCAGTCCGCCGCTGCCTTCGGGCTTGCTGACGATGAACTGGCCGTCGGCGCTGACTTCCACGATCGGAAAGCCGATGTGCTCGTAATCCGGCACTTCGCGCCAATCGGTGAAATTGCCGCCGGTGCATTGCGCGCCGCATTCGATGATGTGCCCGGCGAGCGCAGCCTGGGCGAGTTTGTCGTAGTCGTGCCATGACCAGCCGAATTCATGCACCAGCGCCGCACTGACCACCGCGCTGTCGACCACGCGCCCAGTGATGACAATGTCGGCGCCCAGGCGCAGCGCTTCGACAATGCCCGGCGCGCCAAGGTAGGCGTTGGTCGACACGCACATTGGCGGCAGCGGGGCGCCGCTGAACATTTCGGTGATGCCGCTGAGCTGTTTGAGCTGTGGTTGCAGATCATCGCCCAGTAATACGGCGATTTTCAGTGCGACGCCGGCCTTGTCGCAGGCCCCTTGCAGGGCGGCGGCGCAGGCTTGCGGATTGATCCCGCCGGCATTGCTGATCACGCGGATGTTCTGCTCGGCCAGTTGCGGCAGCAGCGGTGTCAGCACGTCGATGAAGTCGCCGGCAAACCCCGCCTGCGGGTCCTTCATGCGTGCCCCGGCCATGATCGACATCGTGATCTCGGCCAGGTAATCGAACACCAGATAATCCAGCTTGCCGCCCTCCACCAGTTGCGCGGCGGCGGTGGACGTATCTCCCCAGAATGCACTGGCGCATCCGATGCGAACGGTGGTGGGCATTTTTATCTCCGACTCAGCAACCTGCGACAGAAGTGTCCTGAGGCTACCAAGCAAGCGCTTGGTTTGTAAACAGTTGAAACTATCTTCTGCCCAAGCGCTTGCTTGGTTGCCGCTGGCGGCTTAAATTGCGCGCAACCCTGCGGTTTCAGGGGGCAACAGACTGATCGACTGTAGGAGAGAACGGGTGGACGAGCAAAAAGCCCTGAGGGTCATGCGCGATTTGGTTGATGAAGGCCAATTGACCGACCCCGACAGCGCCCGCGGCAAATTGCTGCAAGTGGCCGCTCACCTGTTCCGCAACAAAGGCTACGAACGTACCACGGTGCGCGATTTGGCCGGCGCCGTCGGCATCCAGTCGGGAAGCATTTTTCATCACTTCAAAAGCAAGGATGAAATCCTCCGGGCGGTGATGGAAGAAACCATCCGCTACAACACCGCGTTAATGCGGGCAGCCCTGGCCGATGCGGCCAATGTGCGCGAACGCGTGCTGGCGCTGATTCGCTGCGAACTGCAGTCAATCATGGGCGGCAGCGGTGAAGCCATGGCAGTGCTGGTTTACGAATGGCGTTCGCTGTCCGAAGAAGGCCAGGCCAAAGTGCTGGCACTGCGCGATGTCTACGAGGACATCTGGCTGCAAGTGCTGGGTGAGGCCAAGGACGCAGGATTTATCCGTGGCGATGTATTTATTACCCGACGTTTCCTCACTGGCGCACTGTCCTGGACGACCACCTGGTTCCGTGCCGGCGGCAGTTTGAGCCTCGATCAGTTGGCCGACGAGGCGCTGATTCTGGTCCTCGAAGCGCGTTGAAGCACTTTCTATCCGGCCGGGAAACTGGCTAACTGGGCGAAACCGCCTAGCTTGAATGCATTGATCGGTATTTTTTCGGGGAGTGGGGTGTTTTGAAGTCTTTGCCAATTCGGACGGCCGCGGGCTTGATGCTCGCAGCGCTGGCTGCATTTTGGGTATTGCCCGCTCAGGCAGCGCAATTGGTCCGGGTCGGCGCGGCGCATTTTCCGCCTTACACCGTTCGCCCGGAAAACGGTGCCGACACAGGCCTTCTGCCGCAATTGGTCGAGGCCCTTAATCGCCTGCAAAGCGATTATCAGTTCGTCCTCGTGCCCACCTCGATTCCCCGGCGTTTCGGTGACTTCAAGCAGGGCCGGATCGACATGGCAATTTTCGAGAATCCCGATTGGGGCTGGAAGGAAATTCCCCACACAGATGTCGACATGGGCCTTGAGGATGCGGAAATTTTCGTCGCACAACGCGAAGATGGCCGGCAGCAGAATTATTTCGCCGACCTCACTGGCAAGCGCCTGGCTCTGTTCAGCGGTTATCACTACGAGTTCGCCAACTTCAACGCTGACCCGAAATACCTCGCACAGAATTACAACGCCACGCTGACCTATTCCCACGACAGCAACCTGCTGATGGTGCTGCGCGGGCGCGCCGATGTTGCCTTGGTGACCCGTTCCTATCTGTTCGATTACCTGCTGCGTAACGAAAAAGTGCGCGACGAGTTGCTGGTGTCGCAGCGCATCGATCAGGTCTATCACCATTACGCGATTCTTCGTCCGACCGCGCCGATCACCGGCGCGGCGTTTGGCAAGTTGTTGCAGGGTTTGCGCGACAACGGTGAAATGCTGAAGATTTTCGATCCGTACAAGATTGCCGTAGTGCCGGTGCCTCACCACTGAGGCACCGATTTTCGGGCAAAGCCTAAATTTTCCCTCCCGGATCACGTCCCATCGTTGAACTGTCGACGATTATCGTGAGCCCGACCCATGTCCAATCTGAATGACCTGACTTCCCTGGCCTTGCCTGCGGGCAGTCAACTGATCGCTGATGTCAGCGAAAGCCGTCTGAGCCTGAGCCTGGACGGACAACCGCTGATCCGCTTGCGCCTCGATCAAGACGTAAAGGGGCCGATCCAGATCGATGAGCGTTTTGCGTTGCCGCCCGGGCAGGCGTTGTGGGCAGCCTGTTACTGGCTGTTCGCGCGGGATCCGGCGTGCCGGCAATTGACCTGGCAACTCGATCAGCCACCGACCGAAGCGTTGCTCAGTGGCTTGCTGGTGAGCACCGAAGTGGCTGGCGAATATCGCTGCGAGCGCACGCTGTTCTGGCAATTGCCGCAACCTTGGCTTGGGACTTCGCTGACGGGCAGCTATCCGCAGCAAATGGTCATCAGCCAAGGTAAACGTCATCCGCTGCGGCCAGTCAAACCGCGCGGTGAAGTGTATCGGCGTTTCGATGCCCGCCTTGGTGCGTGGATTTCCCTGCGCACTGTAGAGATCGAAGCAGACCTGGCGCGCTTCAACCGCTGGCAGAACAGCCCGCGCGTCGCCAGTTTCTGGCAGGAAGAGGGCAGCCTCGAGAAGCATCGCGAATACCTGAGCAAGCTCGATGCTGACCCGCATACGCTGACGCTGATTGGCTGTTTCGATGATCAGCCGTTTGCCTATTTCGAAGCCTACTGGGCCAAGGAAGATCGCATCGCGCCGTTCTACGATGCCGACAACTACGATCGCGGTATTCACATGCTGGTCGGCGAGGAAGAGCACCGTGGCCCGCATAAAGTGGCGAGCTGGTTATCGGCGCTGGTGCATTACCTGTTTCTCGATGATCCGCGCACTCAGCGGGTGGTCGCCGAGCCACGGGCCGACAACGCGAAGATGATCGGCCATATGCAGAATCAGTGTTTTCACTGTGAGAAAGAGTTCGACTTCCCGCACAAGCGCGCGGCGCTGATGATGTTGGGGCGTGAGCGATTTTTTGATCGGTGCAGGTTGGCGTGAGCTGATCGGGCTCAGGATCTTTGTGATTTTGAGTCCGTCTTCGCGAGCAAGCTCGCTCCCACATTAGATCTGCGTATGCAGAAACCATGTGGGAGCGAGCTTGCTCGCGAATGGCTTGACGCCGAATTCAGATCCTAGCGACGAGCCGCAATCACCGCATCCCGCCGACTGCCCGACACCTTGCGGCAGTGCACCAGTGCATCACGAATCATGAAGTTGACCAGGGTTGGCGAAACACCCAGTTCCTTGGCAATGTCCTTTTGCGGCACGCCGTGCAGGCGGTACATCTCGAACGCATAGCGCGTGCGGCTGGGCAGTTCGGTCAGCGCGTCGGCGATGTTTTCCAGGGTCGAGAAATTGATATGCGAGGTTTCCGGCGAAGCACCCTGGATGACCACATTCAGCCCTTCCTCTTCAGGGCCGGAGTACTTCTGCTCAAGCGCCTGTTTGCGGTAGTGATCGATGGCGAGGTTGCGCACGATCTGGAACAGATAGCTCAGTTGAGCCTTGATCGACGACGTGATCGGTGGCGCCGATTGCAGTCGGAAAAACGCATCCTGCACCACATCTTCGGCGCGCGAACGGCAGCCGGTAATGCGGGCTGCAATCTTGACCAGAATCAGTCGATTGTCGACGAATGCATGAAGTAGCGGTGAATCGCACTTGCTTGTGGATACTTGTTCCGTCATGGAAATCACCTTGCTGCCAAATAGGTTCGTGGGGCGCCTTGGAGGAGGGGCGTCCTACACATCGAGCGACAAATTATGTTGAATGATAATGATTGTCAATTGAGAAAGAGAAGTAATGCGCTACAAAAGTGCGTTCTGAGAACTGCGACATGCCGCCGCACCCCGGCCGCATTGGCGCTCCTGCCCGCCGACTAATTATTTCAAGACGTCATCCGTTCTCATTGGTGAATGGTTCCGGGCGCACAACCCCGGCCACACCACATTCCGCAGCCTTGCGTGGTCGGCACAGACCGCGCCCTGCATGCCCTTCGAGGGGCGTGACGCAGCAAACCCGATTCCATTAGCAAGCCGAATTCAGGCAGGAAACCTCATGACCGACGCGTTCGAACTCCCCAGCACCCTGGTCCAAGCCCTCCAGCGCCGCGCGGCCCTGACGCCGGATCGACTGGCCTTGCGTTTTCTCGCCGAAAACGAAGAGCAGGCTGTGGTACTCAGTTATCGTGAGCTGGATGAGCGCGCACGCACCATTGCGGCAGCGCTGCAAGCCGAGGCTGCCTTCGGTGACCGCGCGGTATTGCTGTTTCCCAGCGGTCCGGATTACGTCGCGGCATTTTTCGGTTGCCTTTACGCCGGCGTGATCGCAGTGCCGGCCTATCCGCCGGAATCCGCGCGCCGTCACCATCAGGAGCGTTTGCTGTCGATCATTGCCGACGCCGAACCGCGTCTGCTGCTGACCAGCGCCGACCTGTGCGACGCCTTGCAGCAGATCAAGGGTGCGCCGCCGTTGTTGTGTGTCGACACTCTCGACAAGACACTGGCGCAAAACTGGGTTGAACCGAGCCTGCCGCAAGACCACATCGCTTTCCTGCAATACACCTCCGGTTCGACTGCACTGCCCAAAGGCGTGCAAGTCAGCCACGGCAATCTGGTCGCCAACGAGCTCCTGATCCGTCACGGTTTCGGCATCGACGTGAACCCTGACGATGTGATCGTCAGCTGGCTGCCGCTGTACCACGACATGGGTTTGATCGGTGGTCTGCTGCAGCCAATTTTCAGCGGCGTGCCATGCATTCTGATGTCGCCGGCGTACTTCCTCGGTCGGCCATTGCGCTGGCTGGAAGCGATCAGCGAATACGGCGGCACCATCAGCGGCGGGCCGGACTTCGCCTATCGCTTGTGCAGCGAACGGGTCAGCGAGTCGGCGCTGGAACGTCTCGATCTGAGTCGCTGGCGCGTGGCCTATTCCGGTTCCGAGCCAATCCGTCTCGACACCCTTGAGCGCTTCGCCGAGAAGTTCGCCGCATGCGGTTTCAGTGAGCACAGCTTCATGGCCTCGTACGGTTTGGCCGAAGCCACGCTGTTCGTCGCCGGCACCCCGCGCGGCACCGGTATCCCGGCACTGCGCGTGGACGATCAGGCGCTGGCACAAAACCGCGCCGAGCCGGGCGATGGCAGCCCGATCATGAGTTGCGGCATCAGCCAGCCGGAACACGCGGTGCTGATCGTCGAGCCGAACACGCTCGTCGAACTCGCCGACAACGCGGTCGGCGAAGTCTGGGCCGCAGGCCCGAGCATCGCCCACGGCTACTGGCGCAATCCTGAAGCGAGCGCCAAGACCTTCGTCCAGCACGCCGGCCGCACCTGGCTGCGCACCGGCGACCTGGGCTTCATGCGCGACGCTGAGCTGTTCATCACCGGACGCCTGAAAGACATGCTGATCGTGCGCGGCCACAACCTGTATCCACAGGACATCGAAAAAACGGTCGAGAACGAAGTGGAAGTGGTGCGCAAGGGTCGCGTCGCTGCATTTGCGGTCAGTCAGGACGGCGAAGAGGGCATCGGCATCGCGGCGGAAATCAGCCGCGGCGTGCAGAAAATCCTCCCGCCGGAGGCGTTGATCAAAGCCATTCGCCAAGCCGTGGCTGAGGCTTGTCAGGAAGCCCCGAGCGTGGTGGTGCTGCTTAATCCCGGCGCCTTGCCGAAAACTTCCAGTGGCAAATTGCAGCGCTCGGCGTGCCGCAATCGTCTGGCCGATGGCAGCCTCGACAGCTACGCGGTGTTCCCGTCGAACACCGTTGAAAGCCAGGATGCAGTCACCAGCGCCTCAGAACTTGAAGGCTTGATCGGCAAGATCTGGGCTGAGCAACTCAACGTCAAACAGGTCAATGCCGACGACCACTTCTTCCTGCTCGGCGGCAACTCGATCGCCGCTACGCAAGTGGTCGCCCGCGTGCGTGAAGAACTCGCGCTTGAGCTGAACCTGCGGCTGTTGTTCGAAGCTCCGACCCTGGCTGCGTTCGCCGCAGCCGTTGCGCAACAGCAGCAGGACGGCGGCAGCGCCCAAGGTGCAATCACCGCGTTGTCGCGCAGCGAGCCGATGCCGCAATCGCTGGCGCAAAACCGTTTGTGGATCACCTGGCAACTCGACCCACAGAGCAGCGCCTATAACATTCCCGGTGCCCTGCGTTTGCGCGGCGAACTGGACGAAGACGCTTTGCGTGCCAGCTTCCAGCAACTGATCGAACGCCACGAATCCCTGCGCACGCGTTTCTTCGAGCGCGACGGCGTGGCCCTGCAACAAGTGACTGTCTGCGCCAAATTCAACCTGCAACTGATCGACATCAGCGACTTGCCGGCGCCTGAGCGCGAGGCCCATGCGCAACAAATCCGCGAAGACGAAGCACGCACCCGGTTCGACCTGGAAAAAGGTCCGCTGCTGCGGGTGACGCTGGTGCGTCTCGACGACGAAGATCACCAATTGCTGGTGACGCTGCACCACATCATTGCCGACGGCTGGTCGCTGAACGTATTGATCGACGAATTCTCGCGCCTGTACGCCGCCGCTTCGCAAGGGCTGACGGCCAACCTCGCGCCATTGCCAACCCAGTACGCCGACTACGGCAGCTGGCAGCGTCAATGGCTGGCGCAAGGCGAGAGCGCGCGGCAACTGGCCTGGTGGAAAGCGCAGTTGGGCGACGAGCATCCAGCGCTGGAACTGGCCACCGATTACCCACGCTCCGCCAAGCAAACTCACAGCGCCGCACGCCACACCGTGCGTCTGGGCGCGAGCCTCAGCGATGCGCTCCGTAACACGGCACAGGCTCAGCAATCGACCCCGTTCATGCTGTTGCTCGCGGCATTCCAGAGCCTGCTGCATCGCTACAGCGGTCAGCGCGACATCCGCATCGGCGTACCGAACGCCAACCGTCCACGCCTGGAAACCCAGGGCCTGATCGGCTTCTTCATCAACACCCAAGTGCTGCGTGCAGAGATCGATTCGCGCCTGTCATTCGTTGCGCTGTTGGCCCAGACCCGCAACGCCGCACTCGGTGCCCAGGCGAATCAGGATCTGCCCTTCGAACAACTCCTCGAAGCCTTCCCGCAGGCCCGCGAACAAGGTCTGTTTCAGGTCATGTTCAACCACCAGCAACGTGATTTGAGTGCGCTCAAACGTCTGCCGGGTCTGCTCGCCGAAGAACTGCCGTGGCACAGCCGCGAAGCCAAGTTCGACCTGCAATTGCACAGCGAAGAAGACCGCAACGGTCGCCTGACCCTGTCGTTCGACTACGCCAGCGAACTGTTCGATGTGGCGACCATCGAGCGTCTGGCCGAGCATTTCAGCAACCTGTTGCGCGACGTCTGCGAACGTCCGGAGCAAGCCATCGGTGATCTGCAACTGCTGACCGCCACTGAGCACGATCAGCAACAACACTGGAGCGTTGCGCCATGCACCCCGGCGCAACAATGGCTGCCAGAACTGCTCAACGAACAGGCGCGCCTGACCCCGGAACGCACCTCGCTGGTGTGGGACGGCGGCAGCCTCGACTTTGCCGAATTGCACGCGCAAGCCAACCGCCTCGCGCATTACCTGCGCGACAAAGGCGTCGGCCCGGATGTCTGCGTGGCCATCGCTGCCGAGCGTTCGCCGCAACTGCTGATCGGCTTGCTGGCGATCATCAAGGCCGGCGGCGCCTATGTGCCACTGGACCCGGATTACCCGGCCGATCGTCTGGCTTACATGCTCCGCGACAGCGGCGTCGAACTGCTGCTGACCCAGACCGAATTGCTCGGCCGCTTGCCGGCCAGCGACGGCGTCAGCGTGATCGCCATGGACGCGTTGCACCTGGAAAACTGGCCGAGCCAGGCACCGGGCCTGCACTTGCACGGCGACAACCTCGCTTACGTGATTTACACCTCGGGTTCCACCGGCCAACCGAAAGGTGTCGGCAACACCCACGCGGCACTGGCCGAGCGTCTGCAATGGATGCAGAACACCTACCGCCTCGATGAAACCGATGTGCTGATGCAAAAGGCACCGATCAGTTTCGACGTGTCGGTGTGGGAATGCTTCTGGCCACTGATCACCGGCGCGCGTCTGTTGATCGCCGGCCCCGGCGAACACCGCGATCCGCATCGCATCGCCCAGTTGGTTCAGGCCTATGGCGTGACCACGCTGCACTTTGTACCGCCGCTGCTCGCGCTGTTCATCGACGAACCACTGAGCGCCGAATGCACCAGCCTGCGCCGGGTGTTCTCCGGCGGCGAAGCGCTGCCAGCCGAACTGCGCAACCGCATCCTCGCGCAACTGCCGGCGGTGCAATTGCACAACCGTTACGGCCCGACTGAAACCGCGATCAACGTCACCCACTGGCATTGCACCACTGCCGATGGTGAGCGCTCGCCGATCGGTCGTCCGCTGGGCAACGTGATCTGCCGCGTGCTCGACGCCGATCTCAATCCGCTGCCGGCCGGTGTGCCGGGTGAACTGTGCATCAGCGGCATCGGTCTGGCTCGCGGTTACCTTGGTCGTCCATCGATGACCGCTGAACGCTTTGTGGTCGATCCATTGGGCGAGCAGGGCGCCCGGTTGTACCGCACCGGCGACCGTGCGCGCTGGACATCCGAAGGCGTGATCGAATACCTCGGCCGCCTCGATCAGCAAGTCAAACTGCGTGGCTTCCGCGTTGAACCGGAAGAAATCGAAGCACGCTTGCTCGCCCAGGACGGCGTCGCCCAAGCCGTGGTGCTGGTGCGCGAAACCGCTGCCGGTGCGCAGCTGATCGGCTACTTCACCGCGACCGATGCCAGTGAAAATCCTGACGAGCAAATCACCCGGCTGAAAACCGCGCTGGCCGCCGAGCTGCCGGAATACATGGTCCCGGCGCAACTGATGCGTCTGGACGCAATGCCCCTGAGCCCCAGCGGCAAACTCGACCGCCGCGCCTTGCCCGAGCCGCAATGGCAAGTGCGTGAACACGTCGAACCGGTCACTGCACTGGAACAGCAGATCGCCGCGATCTGGCGCGAAGTGCTCGGTCTGCCTCAAGTCGGTCTGCGCGACGACTTCTTCGCCCTTGGTGGCCACTCGCTTTTGGCCACGCAAATTATCTCGCGTACTCGTCAGGCCTGCGACGTCGAGCTGCCATTGCGCGCGTTGTTCGAGCACAGCGAACTGGCTGATTTCGCCGAACAGATCCGCTTGATCCAGGCCAGCGGTCGCACCAACAAACAGCCACCGATCGACAAGGTCGATCGCAGCCAACCGGTGCCGTTGTCGTACTCGCAACAGCGCATGTGGTTCCTCTGGCAGATGGAACCGGACAGCCCGGCCTACAACGTTGGCGGCATGGCGCGCCTGCGCGGCGTGTTGCATGTCGAGTGTTTCGAGGCCGCGTTGCAAGCGCTGATCCTGCGCCACGAAACCCTGCGCACCACCTTCCCGAGCGTCGACGGCGTCGCCCGTCAGCAGGTGCATGGCGAAACCGGTGTGCGCATGGGTTGGAAGGATTTCTCGAAACTTGCCGCTGATGTGCGTGAGCAGAAGGTTCAGCAGTTTGCCGACGAAGAAGCGCATCTGCCGTTCGATCTGGAAACCGGCCCGCTGCTGCGCGCCTGTCTGGTGAAGACTGCCGAGCACGAACATTACTTTGTCCTGACTCTGCACCACATCGTCACCGAAGGCTGGGCGATGGATATTTTCGCCCGGGAACTCAGTGCGCTGTACGAAGCCTTTGTTGATGACCGTGATTCGCCGCTTGAGCCGCTGCCGGTGCAGTACCTCGACTACAGCGTCTGGCAACGCAATTGGCTGGAATCCGGCGAGCGTCAGCGCCAACTCGACTACTGGACCGCGCAACTCGGTCGTGAACATCCGCTGCTGGAATTGCCGGGGGACCGTCCGCGTCCCCCAGTGCAAAGCCATCAGGGTGAGCTGTTCCGTTTCGACCTCAGCGACGACCTCGCCGCGCGGGTTCGTGCGTTCAATGCGCAAAACGGTCTGACCCTGTTCATGACCATGACCGCCGCGCTTGCCACGCTGCTTTACCGCTACAGCGGCCAGACCGATCTGCGCATTGGCGCGCCGGTTGCCAACCGTATCCGTCCGGAAAGCGAAGGGCTGATCGGTGCGTTCCTCAATACACAGGTGCTGCGTTGCCAGCTCGACGGCATGATGTCGGTCGGCGAACTCTTCGAGCAGGTGCGTCACACCGTGATAGAAGGCCAATCGCACCAGGACCTGCCGTTCGATCACCTGGTTGAAGCCTTGCAACCGCCGCGTAGCGCCGCGTACAACCCGTTGTTCCAGGTGATGTGCAACGTGCAGCGCTGGGAATTCCAGCAGAGCCGCATGCTCGCCGGCATGACCGTCGAGTACCTGGCCAACGATGCACGAGCGACCAAGTTCGACCTCAACCTGGAAGTCACCGACCTCGACCATCGCCTCGGTTGCTGCCTGACTTACAGCACCGATCTGTTCGACGAGCCGACCATCGCGCGCATGGCCAAGCATTGGCGCAATCTGCTCGAAGCGCTGATCGCCGATCCGCAGCAGCGCCTCAGTGAATTGCCGCTGCTCGATGCGCCTGAGCAACAGCACCTGCTCGACAGCCTCGGCATCGAGTCGGGCGAGCATCGTCTCGATCAGTGCATTCATCACCTGTTCGCCGAACAGGCGCTGGCCCGCAAAGACGCGCCGGCCCTGACCTTCGCCGGGCAGACCCTGAGCTACGCCGAACTCGACGCCCGCGCCAATCGTCTGGCCTGGGCCTTGCGTGAGCGCGGGGTCGGCCCCCAAGTGCGCGTGGGTCTGGCGCTGGAGCGTTCGCTGGAGATGGTCATTGGCTTGCTGGCGATTCTCAAGGCTGGCGGTGCGTATGTGCCGCTGGACCCGGAATACCCGCTCGACCGTCTGCATTACATGATCGAAGACAGCCGCATCGGCCTGCTGCTCAGTGATCGCGCCATGTTCAAAGCCCTTGGCGATCTGCCGCCAAGTGTGGCGCGCTGGTGTCTGGAAGAAGACAGCGCGGCACTCGCCGCTTACCCGGCCCGCGAGCTGCCGTTTATCAGCCTGCCGCAGCATCAGGCGTACCTGATTTACACCTCGGGTTCGACCGGTAAACCAAAAGGCGTGGTGGTCTCCCACGGCGAAATCGCCATGCACTGCCAAGCCGTGATCGAGCGGTTTGCCATGCGCCCCGACGACTGCGAACTGCATTTCTATTCGATCAACTTCGACGCGGCGACCGAGCGCCTGTTGGTGCCGTTGCTCAGTGGCGCGCAGGTGGTGTTGCGTGCGCAGGGTCAGTGGGACGCGGAAGAAATCTGCGGCTTGATCCGCACGCATAAAATCAACGTGCTTGGTTTTACCCCGAGCTACGGCAGTCAGTTGGCGCAGTTCCTCTCGACGCAAAACGAAATCTTGCCGGTGCGGATGATCATCACCGGCGGCGAAGCGCTGACCGGTGAACACCTGCAACGGATTCGCGCGGCGTTCCAACCGGCGATGTTCTTCAATGCCTACGGCCCGACCGAAACCGTGGTCATGCCGCTGGCCAGTCTGGCGCCGGAGGTACTGGAAGAGGGCGCCGGCAGTGTGCCGATCGGCAGCGTGATTGGCGCGCGCGTGGCGTACATTCTCGACGCCGATCTGGCATTGGTACCGCAAGGCGCGACGGGTGAATTGTTCGTCGGTGGGGCCGGTCTGGCGCAGGCCTATCACGACCGTCCGGGCATTACCGCCGAGCGTTTTGTCGCTGACCCATTCGCCACCGATGGCGGGCGCATGTATCGCACCGGTGACCTGGTGCGCCAGCGTGCCGATGGTTTGGTGGAATATTTGGGACGAATCGACCATCAGGTGAAAATCCGTGGATTCCGTATCGAACTGGGCGAAATCGAAACGCGTCTGCTCGATCACGAGTCGATCCGCGAAGCCGTGGTGCTCGCACTGGATGCCCCGAGCGGCAAGCAACTGGTTGGCTATCTCGTCACCGAGGTTGCTGAGCAAAGTGAAGCCCGTCAGGCTGAACTGCGCGAAGCCCTGAAATCGCACCTCAAGGCGCAATTGCCGGATTACATGGTGCCGACCCACCTGATCCTGCTGGCGAGCATGCCGCTGACCGCCAACGGCAAACTCGACCGCCGCGCGTTGCCTGCGCCGGACCCTGAGTTGAATCGTCAGGACTACGTCGCGCCGAGTAACGAACTGGAGCAGACCCTGGCGCAGATCTGGTGCGAAGTACTCAACGTCGAGCAGGTCGGCCTCAACGACAATTTCTTCGAACTCGGTGGCGACTCGATTCTGTCGATTCAAGTGGTCAGCCGCGCGCGGCAGCAAGGCATTCATTTCAGCCCGCGTGATCTGTTCCAGCATCAGACCGTGCAAACCCTCGCCGCTGTGGCCAGTCGTACCGAGCAGGTGACGGCCGAGCAAGGCCTGGTGGCTGGCGAATCGGCCCTGACGCCGATTCAGCACTGGTTCTTCGACACGGAAATCCCTGAACGTCAGCACTGGAACCAGGCGTTGTTGCTGGAGCCAACTGTGGCGCTGGAACCGCATCGTCTGGAGCAGGCGCTGCTGGCGGTGATTGAGCAGCATGACGCCTTGCGTCTGCGCTTCACCGAGGCCGACGGCCAATGGCAAGCGACGCATCAACCAGCCTCCGATGCGGTGGTGTTGTGGCAAGTGCGCGTGACCTCGATGGACAAGTGTGAAGCACTGTTCGCTGATGCTCAGCGCAGTCTCGATCTTGAACAAGGCCCGTTGGTGCGTGCCGTGCTGGTCGATGGCCCTGAAGATCAACAACGCCTGTTTATCGCCATCCATCACTTGGTCGTCGACGGCGTGTCGTGGCGCGTTCTGCTCGATGATCTGCAAACCGTGTATCGCCAACTCGACGGCGAACAAGCGGTGAAACTGCCGGCGAAAACCAGTGCCTTCAAAGACTGGGCGGCACGTTTGCAGGCCTACGCCGGCAGCGAATCCCTGCGCGAAGAACTCGACTGGTGGCAGACCCAACTGGCCGGGCCGAACGCTGATCTGCCCTGCGAAAATCCGCAGGGCGGCCAGCAGAATCGTCACGCACAAACCGTCAGCGTGCGCCTCGATGCCGAGCACACCAAACAGTTGTTGCAACAGGCTCCGGCGGCCTATCGCACGCAGGTCAATGACCTGCTGTTGACGGCGTTGGCCCGAGTGTTGTGCCGCTGGAGCGGTCAACCGTCGGCGCTGATTCAACTGGAAGGCCACGGCCGCGAAACCCTGTTCGACGAGATCGACCTGACCCGCACCGTCGGCTGGTTCACCAGCGCTTACCCGTTGCGTCTGACCCCGCACAACATCGAAGAAGCCGCCGGGCAGGGCGCTTCGATCAAGGCGATCAAAGAACAACTGCGCGCCGTGCCGCATAAAGGTCTGGGTTATGGCGTGCTGCGTTATCTCGCCGATGACCTCAGCCAGCGCAGCATGGCCGCGCTGCCGCAGGCGCCGGTTACCTTCAACTACCTCGGCCAGTTCGACCAGAGCTTCGGCAGCGATGCGCTGTTCCGTCCGCTGGACGAGCCGGTCGGTGCCGCGCACGATCCGCAGGCGCCATTGCCCAACGAGTTGAGCATCGACAGCCAGGTTTACGGCGGTGAATTGCTCCTGCGCTGGACCTTCAGCGGCGAGCGTTATGACGCGCAGACCATCAACGATCTGGCCGACGCTTACCTCGGTGAACTGCAAAGCCTGATCACCCATTGCCTGCAAGACGAGGCCGGCGGCCTGACGCCATCGGACTTCCCGCTGGCCAGGCTGACTCAGGTGCAACTCGATGCCTTGCCGGTGCCGGCCGCGCACATCGAAGACGTTTATCCGCTGACGCCGATGCAGGAAGGCATGTTGCTGCACACCTTGCTCGAACCGGGCACCGGCCTGTACTACATGCAGGATCGCTACCGCATCAACAGCGAACTCGACCCCGCGCGTTTCGCCCAGGCGTGGCAAGCGGTGGTCGCCCGTCACGAAGCATTGCGCGCGTCGTTCTGCTGGAACGTCGGCGAAGACATGCTGCAAGTGATCCACACCCCGGGTCGCACGCCGATCGAGTATCTGGACTGGAGCGCCATTGCCGAAATCGAGCAGGAGCCGCAGCTGCAAGCCCTGCTGAAAAGCGAGCGCGAGGCCGGTTTCGATCTGCTCAATCAGGCGCCGTTCCACTTGCGCCTGATCAAGGTCGGCGCGGCGCGTTACTGGTTCATGATGAGCAACCACCACATCCTTATCGATGCATGGTGCCGTTCGTTGCTGATGAACGACTTCTTCGAGATTTACACCGCACTGGGTGAGGATCGTGAAGCGCAACTCGCCGTACCGCCACGCTACCGCGATTACATCGGCTGGCTGCAACGCCAGAGCCTCGCCGAAGCGCGGCAGTGGTGGCAGCAGAACCTGCAAGGGTTCGAGCGCACCACGCCGATTCCGAGCGACCGTCCATTCCTGCGTGAACATGCCGGTGAAAGCGGCGGCATGGTCGTCGGCGACCGCTACACCCGCCTCAATGTCGAGGACGGTGCGCGTCTGCGGGAACTGGCCCAGGCGCATCAACTGACCATCAACACCTTCGCCCAAGCGGCGTGGGCCTTGGTCCTGCGGCGCCTGAGCGGTGATCGTGACGTGCTCTTCGGCGTCACCGTGGCCGGGCGTCCGGTGGACATGCCGGAGATGCAACGCACCGTCGGTCTGTTCATCAACAGCATCGCGCTGCGGGTGAAAATGCCCGGGGACGATCAGCGCAGCAGCGTGCGTCAGTGGCTCAGTGGTTTGCTCGACAGCAACATGCAACTGCGCGAGTACGAATACCTGCCGCTGGTGAACATTCAGGAACAAAGCGAATTGCCGAAAGGCCATCCGCTGTTCGACAGCCTGTTCGTCTTCGAGAATGCCCCGGTGGAAGTCTCGGTACTGGACCGTGCGCAGAGCCTGAATGCGACCTCGGACTCGGGCCGTACCCACACCAACTTCCCGCTGACGGCGGTGTGTTATCCGGGCGATGACCTCGGTCTGCACCTGTCGTACGACCAGCGTTATTTCGACGAATCGACCATCGAGCGCATGCTCGGCGAGTTCAAACGCCTGCTGCTGGCGCTGGTCGATGGCTTCCATGGCGACATGGCCGATCTGCCGCTGCTGGGTGCCGAGGAACAGGACTTCCTGCTGCACGGTTGCAACCAGAGTGCCCACGATTATCCGCTGGAGCAAAGCTACGTGGCGCTGTTTGAAGCGCAGGTCGCTGCGCATCCGCAACGGATTGCCGCTACGTGCCTTGATCAACAACAGAGCTATGCCGAGCTGAACCACAACGCCAACCGTCTCGGCCATGCACTGGTCGCCGCCGGTGTGCAGATGGATCAACCGGTGGCCTTGCTCGGCGAACGCAATCTCGATCTGCTCGGCATGATCATCGGCAGCCTCAAGGCTGGCGCGGGTTATCTGCCGCTGGATCCGGGCCTGCCGAGTCAGCGTCTGCAACGCATCATCGAGCTGAGCCGCACGCCGGTGCTGGTCTGCTCCAAAGCATGCTTTGAACAGGCGCAGACCTTGCTGGATGAATTCAGCTGCGCCAATCGCCCGCGCTTGTTGGTCTGGGAAGAGATTCAAGCGGCAGCGACAGCGGCGCAGAACCTCGGCATTTACAGCGGCCCGGACAACCTCGCTTACGTGATCTACACCTCGGGTTCGACCGGCCTGCCGAAAGGCGTAATGGCCGAACAGCGCGGCATGCTCAATAACCAGTTGAGCAAGGTGCCGTATCTGCAACTGAGCGAGGCCGATGTGATTGCGCAGACCGCTTCGCAAAGCTTCGATATTTCGGTCTGGCAATTCCTTGCCGCGCCATTATTCGGCGCGCGGGTGGACATCGTGCCGAACACCATCGCTCACGATCCGCAGGGTTTGCTGGTGCATGTGCAAGCGCAGGGCATCACCGTGCTGGAGAGTGTGCCGTCGCTGATTCAGGGCATGCTCGCCTCGGAGCGCCTGAGTCTGGATGGCTTGCGCTGGATGCTGCCAACCGGCGAAGCGATGCCACCGGAACTGGCGCATCAATGGCTGCTGCGTTATCCGGACATTGGTTTGGTCAACGCGTACGGTCCGGCGGAGTGCTCGGACGACGTGGCGTTCTTCCGTGTCGACATGGCGTCGACGCGCGGCAGTTACTTGCCGATCGGCACGCCGACCGACAACAACTTGCTCTATCTGGTCGATGGTGCGCTGGAACTGGTGCCGTTGGGCGCGGTGGGTGAGTTGTGTGTTGCCGGGACCGGCGTCGGGCGCGGCTATGTCAGCGATCCGCTGCGCACCGCGCCGGTGTTTGTACCGAACCCGTTCGGTGCGCCGGGCGAGCGTCTGTATCGCACCGGTGACCTGGCGCGGCGCCGCAGCGACGGTGTGCTGGAGTACGTTGGCCGTGTTGACCATCAGGTGAAGATTCGCGGTTATCGCATCGAGCTGGGTGAGATCGAAGCGCGCCTGCATGAACAGCCGGAAGTGCGCGATGGCGCGGTCGCTGTGCAGGAGGGCGTCAACGGTAAACACTTGGTCGGTTATCTGGTTGCGGCCGATTCGGCACTCAATCCGAGCGAACGCCTGGAGCGGATCAAGCAGCGCCTGCGCGCCGAACTGCCAGAGTACATGGTGCCGCTGCACTGGTTGTGGCTCGAGCAAATGCCGCTGAACGCCAACGGCAAACTCGATCGCAAAGCCTTGCCGGCGCTGGAGATCGGCCAGTTGCAGAGCGAGGATTATCTGGCCCCGCGCAATGATCTTGAACAGACGTTGGCTGATATTTGGGCCGAGGTGCTGAAGGTCGAAAAAGTCGGTGTACGCGACAACTTCTTCGAGCTGGGCGGGCATTCGTTGCTGGCGACGCAGATCGCCTCGCGGGTGCAGAAAACCCTGCAGCGCGATGTGCCGCTGCGAGCGATGTTCGAGTGCAGCACGGTGGAGGAGTTGGCTGAGTACATCGATGGACTGGCGGCGAGTGATATCACCGAGGAGAAGGTTGATCGGTTGAATGATCTGATGGCGGAGCTGGAGGGCCTCTGATTCTCTAGTGTCTGCACTGGCCTCATCGCGAGCAGGCTCACTCCTACAGGGGAACGCATTCCAAAATGTAGGAGTGAGCCTGCTCGCGATGAGGCCGGTACATTCATGTACATTTCCAAGGTTGACGATAAAGAACCGGCAGCTCAGTCTGCCGGTTCTCTTTTTTGTCGCGGGGGTGGTCGATGCCTTTTTTCACGGTGGACGGACAAGCGCTGCATTACATTGATCAAGGCACTGGTCCGGCAGTTTTGCTGGCCGGCAGCTATCTGTGGGATCACGCGATGTGGGCACCGCAGATCGCCGCGTTATCGCCGCACTATCGGGTGATTGCACTGGATTTGTGGGGCCATGGCGAATCGGGACGGTTACCTGAGGGCACAACATCCCTGGACGACATCGCCCGTCAGGCGCAGGCTCTGCTCGATCATCTGGATATCGACCGTGTCACGCTGGTTGGCCTGTCGGTCGGCGGCATGTGGGGCGTGCGTCTGGCGTTGTCGGCACCGCAGCGGATCAACGGTCTGGTGTTGATGGATACCTACGTCGGCGTCGAACCTGAACCCACCCGTCAGTATTACTTTTCGCTGTTCAAGCAAATTGAGGAAACCGGCGAAATCTCCGAGCAATTACTGGATATCGTCGTGCCGATCTTCTTCCGTCCGGGCATCGATCCGCAGTCGGCGCTGTATCAGGATTTCCGCGCGAAACTGGCGGCGTACTCTTCGGATCGGCTGCGCGAAAGCATCGTGCCGATGGGGCGAATCACCTTTGGCCGTGATGATTTGTTGCCACGGCTGGGCGAATTGAACGCAGCGACCACCCTGGTAATGTGCGGCGATCAGGACAAGCCGCGACCGCCGTCCGAAGCAAAGGAAATGGCCGAGTTGATCGGTTGCCCGTGGGTGCTGGTGCCGGAGGCGGGGCATATCTCCAATCTGGAGAATCCCGAGTTTGTAACGGAGGTGTTGTTTACCTTCCTCAGCGAGCGCAACCGTTAGACCGAGTAATCGTTCTTCGTCGGAACGCCGTCCGGAGACAGGCTCGCTCCCACAGTGACCGCATTGAACACAGAGTCTGTGAACACATTCGATCCCTGTGGGAGCGAGCCTGCTCGCGAAGGCGTCATTTCAGGCGCCAACAAACCCGGAATTATTTAGGCCCGAGAATCTTCGCCAACTTGTCCGGCGAAGGCGCACCTTGCTGCTGTTGCAACTCACCCTTGTCATCCATGTAGAAAATCGCCGGCGTCGCCTGCAAATCCAGGTCTTCCATCAGTTGCATGTTCGCTGCCAGTTTGCTCTGCACGGCCGCCGGAATATCTTTCAGCGCTTTCAGTGAGCTGCCCTTGCCAGCCTTCTCGTGATCTTCCAGGGCCTTGGCCGGATCTTTCGCCGCCAGCAACGCGGCCGATTTACCCGGGCTGTCTTCACGAATGATGCCGACCATGATGTGCCGCAACTGCACCTTGCCAGCCTTGACCCATGGCCGTGCCTGTTCCCAGAACATGTTGCAGTACGGGCAGTTCGGATCGCTGAATAGGTACACCGTGCGCGGTGCATCCTTGTTGCCGTCCTGAATCCAATTGCTCGCCTCGAATTTGGCCCAGACTTCCTTGGCCATCGGCGCGTAAACCAGTTTTTGCAGCGGCTCGCTGCTCAGATCCTTGCCGTCGGCGTCGTACAGATTACCCAGCAAAACGTGTTTGCCGTCAGGGGTCAGGTACAGCGCCATGCCTCGGTTCTGATACTGCGCCGCATAACCGCGCAGACCATCGGGCGCATCGAACTGGCCGACGATTTTCGCGCCTTTGGCTTCGATCTGTTTGATCGCCGCAGGCAACTCTTCAGCAGCCTGCACCGACGGCAAGTGCAGCAGGGCGGTGCCCAGAGTCAGCGTCAGCAGGTGGCGGAGGCGGGGCATGGCAGTTTCCTTGCAGAGGTGGCCGGTGCAGTGGCCGGGTTCGAATTCGGGGTTGGGGCGGCGAAGTTTTCCAGCGCGCGCGCCAGGCTGGCGTTGGACAGCTCACCCAGGTGGCTGGTCAGCAGCCGACCGTCAGGGCTATAGAACAGCGTAGTCGGCAATGCCATGGAACCGACGGCCTGACCCAGCCGACCACTGCGGTCGAACAGCACGTTATTGAGGCTCAGGCCCTGGGTTTCGAGAAACGTCGCCACGCTCTGCATGCTTTCGGCTTGGTTGACGAACAGGAAGGTCAGGTCCGGGCGTTGCATCTGAGCGTTTTCCAGCACCGGCATCTCGCGCCGGCACGGCGGGCACCAGGTCGCCCACAGATTGATCACCAGTGGACCGCCCTGATAATCACGGAGCTGAATGGTTTCCCCGGCCGCATTGCGCAGGGAGATGTCCGGCAGCCGGGTGCCTTGTTCGTAGAGGTTCAACGACAGTGTCGCCAACAGCCAGAACGCCAGGCCGCTGGCCACGCCAAACCCCAACGGGCGACGCAGCCCTGGACGGCGCCAGCCGCGATACAGGGCGACCAGCAACAATACGATTACCCCTGGCCAGGCGAGGAAACCACCGTCGCGCAAATCGATGATCTGCCACGGGTCATTGCGATAGTGCGACCAGTACAGCAGCACAAAAGCAATTCGCGCCGCGAGCATGCCCAGCAGAAACAGGCTGAACAATGCTGACTCGGGGTTATCACCGCCACGCTTGGCCACCCGCCAGCCGACAAAGGTTGCCAGCGCCAGGGCACTGATCAGCAGCAGGTGGTTAAGCGCGATGGCAAAGGTGCCGAGGGTGAAAGTCAGCATTAATGGGCATCTCGGGTGGCAGTCCAGTGTTGCAGGAATGTCTCGGCGTCGACTTCGCCGGTGATGCGCTGGCTGCGGCGCTCCAGACCATCAGCACCGATCCAGATGAACGTCGGCGGTCCCGGCACTTTGTAGCGGCTGAGCAGTTCAGCGCTGGCGGCATTGTCGTCGGTGACATCAAGCCTGAGCAGGCGCACGTTGCTCAGCGCCTGCATCACGTTGTCCTTGCCAAACACCTGCTTCTCCATGATCAGGCAAGACTTGCACCAGTCGGCGTAGTAATCGAGCAGCACCCACTGACCCTGAGCCTTGGCGGCATCGAGTTCGCGTTGCAGCGCCGCCGGCTCCTTGATCGTGGTGAACGCTTCATGACCCGAAGGCGCGGTGGCGCCAGCACGACCGGCACTGTAGACCTGCAACGGTTGATACGGATCATCGCTGCCGCCCGCCGCACCAATCACCAGCAAACTGCCCCACAGCCCGAGCAGCAGCGAACTGGCGCCGAACAACTGCGCAACGCGGCCAAAACCTTCGGACTGTTTCCAGGCGCAGAACGCGGCGATCAACAGCAGCGCACCGCACAGGCCCAGCCATAACGACGCATCCAGCACCGGGCGCAACATCACCAGCGCAGTGGCGAGGAAGAAGAATCCGAACACGCCTTTGAGCAGGTTCATCCACGCACCGGGTTTGGGCAGAAAGCCATTGCCAACGGTCACCAGCAACAGCAGCGGCACACCGATGCCGATGCCCAGCGAAAACAGAATCAAACCACCGTGCAGGGCGTTGCCGCTCTGCGCGATATACAGCAACGCCCCCGCCAGCGGCGCGGTCATGCAAGGCCCGACCAACAGACCGGACAAGGCACCGAGCACCCCGGCGCCGATCAGGCTGCCACCGCTGCGACTGCGCGAAGCGTGTTCGAGGCGGTCGCGCAGGGCCACCGGCAATTGCAGTTCAAAGAAACCGAACATCGGCAAGGCCAGCACCACGAAGATCGCGGCGAACGTGCCGAGCAGCCAAGGGTTCTGCAACCACGCCTGCAGATTCGCACCAAGCAGCGCGGCGATCACGCCCATCGCCGCATACACCAGCGCCATGCAGATCACATAGCTGCCGGCCAGCGCGAAACCGCGACGCGGGGTGGCACCACTGCCGACCACCATGCCAGCCAGAATCGGCAGCATCGGCAATGTGCAAGGCGTGAATGCGAGCAACAGTCCGAGGCCGAAAAATACCAACAGGCTCCAGCCCAGCGCCCGTTGTTGCAGGCTGCTGGCCAAGGCCTGATCCGGTGCTTCTGCACCTGCGGCCACCGCGGCCTTGCCGCCCAGGTCAATGACCCGGGTTTGCGGCGGATAGCACAGGCCCGCATCGGCACAACCCTGGTAGCTGACTTTGATCTGGCCTGTGGCGGTTGCCGGAATTTTCACTTCCAGCCCTTGGCGATAGACCGGTTGTTCACCGAAGAACTCGTCGCTGTGGGATTCGCCTTCAGGGAGTGTCGGCTGCTGTGCTGCGCTCAGTCCGTCGAATTTCAGGCGTTTCTGATACAGGTAATAACCGTCGGCTATTTGCCAGAACAGCTGGGTTTCACCAGATTCCAGACGTTCGGAAGTGAGCACGAATGCCTGGTCGACCGGCAGAAACTCCGGTTTTGTCTCAAATGGATTGTTCCCGGCCTGGGCCAGGCTGGAAATCAGCAGAGCAAACAAAAGAAAAAAATGACGCATGGAGGAGCCTTGTCCCTGTGCAAGTGAGGTGCACAATGGGCGGCGGCGATTAACCGATGATTAACCGCCACGCCCTTGTCGCTGTTACGTTCGGGGCATAATGTCAGCTTAATCGGCCAACTGCCTAATCGGCTTTTTTCTACGGGACTCACCATGCACGTACTGGTTTGCGAAGACGATGAGCTGATCGCCAGCGGCATCGTTGCCGGTCTCACGGCTCAGGGTTTGACCGTTGAGCACGTCAACACCGCATCGAAAGCGCGGGCGATACTTAAAGTCGCCGAATTCGACGTGATGGTGCTCGATCTTGGCCTGCCCGACGAAGATGGCCTCAAGTTGCTGCAACAACTGCGTCAGAGTGGCCTGGAGATTCCAGTGCTGATCCTGACCGCGCGCGACTCGGTCACCGACCGCGTTGACGGCTTGCAGGCCGGGGCTGACGATTACCTGCTCAAGCCGTTTGATCTGCGCGAACTGTTCGCTCGCCTGCAAACCCTGTTGCGCCGGGTTGCCGGGCGCAGCGTCAACCTGATCGAGCATGGCGCGCTGACGTACGATCCGAGCAGCCGCGAAACCACGCTGGCGGGGCAACCGGTGGACTTGTCGCGCCGCGAGCAATCGCTGTTGCAGGCGCTGTTGCACAATCGTGGCCGGGTGCTGTCCACCGAGCAGTTGAAGGACAGCGTCTACGGCTTCAACGACGAACTGGAAAGCAACGCGCTGAACGTGCACATCCATCACCTGCGCAGCAAACTGGGCAAAGGCATCGTCGAAACCGTGCGCGGTCTGGGCTATCGCCTCGGCCCGGCCGACGGTGGAGATCAAGGCAAGTGATGAGCCTGCGACTGCGCTTGAGCCTGACCCTCGGTGCTGCGTTTGCGCTGATCTGGGCGCTGGCGGCGGCCTGGATGCTCAGTGACCTGCGCAATCAGATGATGTTTTCCCTCGACCAGCGTCTGGTGGCCTCGGCGCGCATGGTCGCCGGGCTGCTGGAACAGTTGCCGACATTGCCGAGCAAAGGCGAGGGCACGCATTTCAGTGCCGAACAACTGAATATCCCCGGTGGCATGGCCTGTCAGGTCAGCTCGTTGCGTGGGGAAATTCTCGCGCGCAGTCACAACAATCCCGAACAAGCGCTGGAAGCCGAGAAAATGGGCTTCCATGACCAGATGATCGATGGCGCGCCGTGGCGCAGCTTCACCCTGGCGCGGGGCGATGTGCGCATCACCACGGCCGACCGGCAGATCGAGCGCGAAGCCCTGAACATGTCGATCCTGCTGGCGGCGTCGGTGCCGGTGGGCGTGGCGCTGCTCGGCTGCCTGTGCCTGTTGTGGCTGGGCATCGGCCAGGGGCTGGCGCCGCTCAACCGTCTGCGTGAGGCGCTGATGCGGCGCAATGCCGACTCGCTCGAGCCGTTGCAGATCCAGACCTTTCCCAGCGAATTGAAGCCGCTGCTGGAAACGCAAAATCAGTTGTTTCAACGCATCGGCAAGACCATCGAGCGTGAGCGCCGTCTGACCGGTGACGCGGCACATGAACTGCGCAGCCCGCTGACGGCGATCAAGACCCACCTGCAAGTTGCGCGCATGACCGACGGCAGCGCCCGCGATCAGTCACTGGCGCGGGCCGAGGAGGGCGCCGATCGCTTGCATCGCACCCTCGAACAGTTGTTGTTGCTGGCGCGGGTCGAGGGCAGTCTGTCGTTCGATGACGGTTCGCAGTGCAGCGCCGAGCAAGTGGCACGCCTGGCGATCCAGGACGCCACCGGTGGCGAGCACCAGCGCATCAAACTGCAACTGCCGGCCGGGCTTAGCGCTGCACCGCTGCACATGCCGGCGGTGCTGTCGATCGCGGCGCTGCGCAATCTGCTCGACAACGCCTTGCGCCATACCCCTGAGGACTGCGCGGTCGAACTGAGTCTGGAAACCATTGGCAACCGCGTGCGGTTTGTCGTGCGTGATCATGGCCCGGGCATTGCACCGGATGATCTGCAACACCTGACCCAACGCTTCTGGCGCAACGGCCAGAGCACCGGTTGCGGCCTTGGCCTGGCGATTGTCCAGGCGATCGTTCAGCGCTGCGACTGCGCCCTGCATTTCGACAGCCGCCCGGATGGCCTGCGCGTCGAGCTGACCATGCCATTGCAGCCTGTCTGACCTGACCACAAGTCCCCTGTGGGAGCGAGCCTGCTCGCGAAGACGGCGGCACAGTCAGCATCCAAGTGGCTGAAAAATCGCTTTCGCGAGCAGGCTCGCTCCCACAAGGGCGGATGTTTTGGCACATCAAATGTAACTTTTCGACATTCGCTATCCGGCAGGGGTGGGGGTAAGGTCAACGCAGCTTTGACTCAATGGATTGAGGGAATTGCGCCATGGAAGCACCCATCTGCATTCGTTCCGCCACACTGGCCGACGCCGGCATCATCGGCCGCATCATCGAACGTTCGATCCGTATCGGTTGTGCGCTCGACCACCGTAACGATCCGACACGGGTCAGCACCTGGATCACTCAGCAATCCGCCGACTTCATCAGCGCCCGCCTCGCCGACCCGCACTTCTATTTATGCATGGCTTTACTGGCGGACAAACCGGTCGGTGTCGGCATGGCACAGGCCAGTGGTGACATTTCCCTGTGTTACGTGCAGCCGGAATCCTTTCGCCGGGGCGTCGGGCGCGCGTTGATGCACGATCTGGAAGGCTGGTTGCGGGTTCGCGACGTTGCTCAAGCGAATCTCAACAGCACGCGCACCGGTCGTGCTTTTTATCGCCGTCTGGGCTATCGCGAGTCAGCGCCGCCCGTCGAATACCAACTCGTGCAGACCCTGCCCATGCACAAGTCGTTGGCAGCGCCGGCCTGACAACACGATCACGGGCTAAATCCTCAGGCCCCTTAAGCGTTTCCAGAACAGGAAAACCTGCAAGTGCGCTCCGCGATTGGAATGCGCACCTGTCCGGTGTGCTGTTTTGGTCACTATCCATAGCCAATTGAGGGGTCGAGAGATGTCAGTCGCCACCAGCCTTATCGAAGAGTCGTCGGCCCGGGTTACCTCGGCGCCGGCCGAAACGCTGTACCAGTTCAACGAATCGCCATTGCTGGCTCGTCAGGCCCGGCAGGAGTCCAACGCGCGCAGCTATCCACGACGCATTCCATTGGCACTGAAGCGCGCCAAAGGCCTGTATGTCGAAGACGTTGAAGGGCGCACGTTCATCGACTGCCTCGCTGGGGCCGGCACGCTGGCGCTGGGGCATAACCACCCGGTGGTGATCGAAGCGATCCAGCAGGTACTGGCCGATGAATTGCCATTGCATACCCTCGACCTGACCACGCCGGTCAAGGATCAGTTCGTCCAGGACCTGTTCGGCCTGCTGCCATCTGCCCTCGCGGCTGAAGCGAAAATCCAGTTCTGCGGCCCGACCGGTACCGATGCCGTGGAAGCAGCATTGAAGCTGGTACGCACGGCGACCGGGCGCAGCACCGTGCTGTCGTTCTCCGGTGGTTATCACGGTATGAGCCAGGGCGCGCTGAGCCTGATGGGCAGTCTGGGGCCGAAAAAACCGCTGGGTGCGTTGCTCAGCAATGGCGTGCAGTTCATGCCGTTCCCGTACGACTACCGTTGCCCGTTCGGCCTTGGTGGCGCGGCGGGCGTGAGGGCTAACCTGAGCTATCTGGAAAACTTGCTCAACGACCCGGAAGCCGGCGTGCAACCGCCCGCAGCGGTGATCGTCGAAGCGGTGCAGGGCGAGGGCGGTGTGATTCCGGCGGACATCGAGTGGCTGCGCGGCTTGCGCCGGATCACCGAAAAGGCCGGCGTGGCGTTGATCGTCGACGAGATCCAGAGCGGTTTCGCCCGCACCGGCAAGATGTTTGCCTTCGAACACGCCGGTATCACCCCGGATGTGGTGGTGTTGTCCAAAGCCATCGGCGGCAGCCTGCCATTGGCCGTGGTGGTTTATCGCGACTGGCTCGACACCTGGCAGCCGGGCGCGCACGCCGGCACCTTCCGTGGCAATCAGATGGCCATGGCGGCAGGTTCTGCGGTGATGCGTTATCTGGTTGAGCATAAGGTCTGCGAACACGCTGCTGCCATGGGCGAGCGCCTCAGCGAGCACCTGCACATCCTGCAACGGGACTTCCCGCAACTGGGCGACATTCGTGGTCGCGGCCTGATGCTCGGCGTCGAGTTGGTCGAGCCGAACGGCCCACCGGATGCGCTCGGTCATCCGCCGGCGTCTGCGCGACTGGCGCCGCTGGTCCAGCGTGAATGCCTCAAGCGTGGGCTGATTCTGGAGCTGGGCGGTCGCCATGGCGCAGTAGTACGTTTCCTGCCGCCGCTGGTGATCACTGCCGCCGAAATCGACCGTGTCGCGGAAATCTTTGGCCGTGCTTTGGCCGCTGCCACCGCTGCGCTGTAAATTTTTCGCCGCGCCGAACGTTCTTTCTACATACCCGGCTGCACTCATCGTGCAGCCCACCCTTATAACGATGGAGAACCAGCATGACGTCAGTATTCGACCGCGAGGACATCCTCTTTCAGGTCGTGGTCAACCACGAAGAGCAATACTCGATCTGGCCGGACTACAAAGCCGTGCCGCAAGGCTGGCGCACCGTGGGCAAGAGCGGCCTGAAAAAGGAATGCCTGGCCTATATCGAAGAAGTCTGGACCGACATGCGTCCGCTGAGCCTGCGTCAGAAGATGGAAGCCCAGACCGCCGCGCAATAAGCGGCCGGGCAAAAAGAACCCGCTGGACTGGAAACAGTCAGCGGGTTTTTTCATGGCTGGAGTTTGTGTTGTCAGGTCAGGCCTCTTCGCGAGCAAGCTCGCTCCCACAGGTGAGTTGTGAACGACACAGATCCAATGTGGGAGCGAGCTTGCTCGCGAAGAACGATAACGCGGTTTCGGCTAAAACTAAGCTCCGCTCAGCCCTTTGAGCAGCAAATCAACATTGCCCTCCAGCTCCGCCACCGGATCTACCGCATCGGTACTCAACACCACCAAACGACTGCCTGACTCGACAATTGCCGCTTTCAGCGCCTCCGATGGCTGACGATGATGCAGCACCACCGCCACATCATTGTCCTTGAGCGTCGCCGTCAGTTTTTTCAGATCCTGCGGCGTCCATTCCGCATCAGGGCGTGGATCCTGGCCAACCAGCTCCAGATTCAGACTACCGATCAGATAACCAAAGTGATCGCTCAAACTCATCACACTCAGATTGTCGGCGCTCGCCAACCGCGCCTCGCTGTCGGCGCTGAGCTTCAACAAACGCTGCTTCAACGTCGCCAGATTCGCCTCGATCGCAGGCTTGGCGCTAGGTGCCAGGCGCACCAGATCCGCCGCCATCACGTCCGCCATGCGCCCCATGTTGTTGCTCGCCAGCCATGGCTGGCTGTTCAAACCATCAACCTTCAGATCCGGTTGCACGGCAATGCCCGGCAGGGCGCCGTCGACCGGGCGCGCCGCGTCGACTTCAACGATGCGAATATTGCTGCGACGGGCGATCGGGTACAGCGAATCATCGGCCCACAGCGAGCGCACGCCAATCACCGCATCGGCGCTCGTCGCCAACTTGCTCAGCGCCGGTGCACCGCGCCCGGTGAAATAAGCGTTCTGCCGGCTGCCCGGCAAGTTCGCCGGTGCCGCACGTTCAAGCTGGACGTCAGTGCCTTTGAGCAGCACTTCGCCCAAGCCATAGGTGATCGGCAACGAGGCCAGCACTCGCAGCGGTTTAGTGTTTTCGGCGGCCATCAATGGCGTGCAGATCACGCCGCACAGGGTCATGGCCAAGGTCAGTTTGCGCAGTGAAAAAGTCATTTATCCAAGATTCCCTTTCAGGCTCGGGACAACCCCGCGCGCAATGGCGGCGAGGGCGAAGGCAATGCCGGCGACCAGAATGATCGCGGCGCCGGACGGAATCGGCAGATCAAACACGATCGGCGCGAGGATCCCGCACAGTGTGCTGACCGTGGCGATCAACACCGAGCACCAGAAGAAGCCCTTGAGCGACTGGCTGAGCAAACGTGCCGCCGCCGCTGGAATCACCAGCAGCGCGCCGACCAGAATCGCGCCGATGACTTTCACCGCTGCGACGGTGATCAGCGTCACCAGAATCACGAACAGATAATCCAGAGTCTTCACCGCCACCCCGCGCACCGCCGCCAGTTGCGGGTTGAAACTGGCGAGCATGATGCGGTTGTACAGCGGCAGGGCCAACGCCATGACCAGCGAACCGACGATGGCCAATACCGCCAGATCGTTGCCGTTAACCGTGAGTACCGAACCGAACAGCACGTTCTCGAGAATGTGCACGTTGATCTTGCCCGCGAGAATCAGTAGCAGACTCGCGCCCAGTGCCAGTGACACCGAGAGGAATACGCCGATCAAAGTGTCCGGTGCCAGACCGGTACGGTTGCGCAGGTAATTGAGCAGGATGCCGAACAGCAGGCAGTAGCCGAACAGGCTGCCGTAGGGCCCGGTGTAAGGTTCGCCGAGCAGAATGCCGATGGCTACACCGGTGAGCGCCGCATGGCCCACCGCTTCGGAAAAAAACGCGAAGCGCTTGACCACTACCAGCGTGCCAAGGCCGCCGAGTACCGGACCGATCAACAGGCCGGCAAGCAACGCATTGACCACAAAACCGTAGGCCAGCGCTTCCGGCAGATAACCAGACGAGGCCCAGCCTTGCACCATCAAACGAAAGGCTTCGTAACTCATCAGGCAGCGCTCCGTGGATGGGTCGAGAACAAGGTCAGCAGACGTTCCGGGGTCAGCGCCTCTTGCGGTGAGGCATCGAACAGCACGCGGCGGTTTAGACCCGTGACACGGCCGGCCAGACGCCCGACCGCTTCCAGATCGTGCTCGATCCACAGCACGGTGATGCCCGCTGCACGCCAATCGCCGAGCAGACGTTCGAATACCTGAATCCCGGCTTCATCGAGGGCCGACATCGGCTCATCCAGCACCAGCAATTGCGGCGCCGGGATCAGCCCTTGGGCGAGCAGCACCCGCTGCCGCTCACCGCCGGACAGCGCGCCCATGCGGCGCTTGCGTTTGTTTTGCATGCCGACGCGTTCCAGCGCTTCACCAATCGCGCCGGCATACCGCTTGCTCAAACCGAGAAACGCCGGTCGCCGCTGGCACATGGCAGCCATGAAATCGTCGACGGTCATCGGCAGACCGCGATCGAATTCCAGCGCCTGCGGCACATAACCGATGGTGCCGGGTTCGCCGGGCCATTGCAGGCTGAGCTGGCCCTGATGGGGCATTTGTCCGAGCAGGGTCTTGATCAGCGAACTCTTGCCGCCACCGTTGGGGCCGACCAGGGCGTGTACGCTGCCGGGCTGCACCTGGAAGGTGACGTTGTCCAAAATCGTCGTGCGCCCCAGCGTCAGGCAAACCTCGGCAAAATCCAGCGTCGGCCCCAATCCCTGTAGGAGTGAGCCTGCTCGCGATAGCGGTGTGTCATTCAGCAATGATGTCGGCTGATCCGGCGCCTTCGCGAGCAGGCTCGCTCCCACAGGGGACTGGAGTTCGGTCGAGATCGTTTCTCTGGAAGTCATGCGCCAGACTCCTGAATCGCCCGCACCACGGTGTTGAGGTTGCCGGTCATTTCCTTTTCGTACTTGTCGGCGGTGTATTCGCCGTAGGAAATGTGCGACAGCGGATACAGCTTGACGCCAGACTCACGCTGAATGGTGTCGACGTAAGTGGACGGGAAATCCATCTCCGAGAAGATCACTTTCACGTCCAGTTCACGCAACTGGTCGATGGTCTTCTTCAACTGGCTTGGGCTCGGCTCGATACCGTGGGCCGGCTCGACCACGGCGGTCACTTCCAGGCCGAACTCACGCAGCAGATAGTCGTAAGCCGCGTGCACCGTGGCCACGCGCAGTTCCGCGTTCGGCGCTTGCGTCAGTTTTGCCAGCGCGTCGGCGCGCATCTGCCGCAGGCGTTTGCCGTAAGCGCGGGCGTTCTGGGTGTAGGTCTTGGCGTTGTCCGGATCGAGTTTGCCCAGTTCGCGAGCAATGTTGTTGACCTGGGCAATAGAAGCGCTGATCGACAGGAACGTGTGCGGGTTCACCACTTTGCCGGCCCCGCGTGCGGCGACCCCGGTGGCCGCCAGCAACGGTACGTTTTCGTTGGCTTCGATGGTTTTGATGTTTGGCGTTTCGCTGGCGGCGATCATGCGGTCGGCGAAATCGTCATGGCCAACGCCGTTGAGCACGATCACATCCAGCCCGCTGATGCGTTTGATGTCTTCGGCCCGTGGCTCGTAGGCATGCGGGTTGAAACCGGCCGGGATCAGCGGCACCACCTCGGCCTTGTCGCCGACGATGTTGGCCACATAGCTGTAGTAAGGGTGCAGGGTGATGCCAATGCGCAGGCGTTTGGCCTGATCGGCGCTGGCCAACGGGCTCAGCAGACAGGCACACAGGCCCAATAAAAAGAGGCGTAACAATGGACGGCGTGGCGATGAAATAGACATGGGCAAGCGGTCTTCTCTCGGAGGAGGGCGAGGAATCAATGGCGATGTTCGCGGGTAACCCCGGCATCGTATTGCGCGACGATCTGTTTCCAGCCGGCAGCGGACAGCGCCGCCGCAGTGAGTTGCGCCGGGGCTTGAGCGGCAGCATCGCGGCTGAGCCAGATGTCCGGCGCAGCCTTGTCATCGGCGCTGAGCAGCATCACAAACGAACCGGCGACGGCCGGATTCTGGCTTTGGCCGAAATACGCGGCGTCCGCCAGCAATTGCCAGGCATGACCACCGCGGCTGACCGAACTCGCATCCTGGGCAAATGGCGCAAACCCTTCGTCGGCCAGATTCTGCGGCGTCGGCAGGGCTTGTTGTTCCTCGCGCAGCAAGCGGATTTCATCGAGGGTCACCCGCAGGTCGGCATAGATGCCTTGCTCGGCAGCACTGAGGTCGCGGCGTGCGTCGAGCTGGTGAGTCGCCACTGGCTCGGGCTCATGGGAAACCCCGCGCCACGCGACCACGGAACCGGCGACCGCGAGGATCAACAGGCACAACAGCAGCACATTGAGGGTTTCATGACCGGCACCGGCCGGGCGCACGATTTGGGTGGTGGGCGTACTCATGGGGCTTCGATATCCGCTTGGTCGATTTCCACCACGTGGCCCGGGCCCGCGTCGAACAGCACGTAAAATTCGCTGCCGGGTTTCTTGAACGTCAGTGTGGAATCGGCGCCGAGCTTGCCCGGCACCAGAATGGTTTCGTCGTAACCGATCACATCGAGGGTCACCCCCGGCGCACCGCTGCCGTCGGAGAACCCGCCGGTGCATTTGATCTGTTCGGCGTCGATGGCGGTGCATTCGCACATCGGATTGTGGGCCAGCGCACTGGCGCTGAAACCGGCGCACAGCACCAGCAGCGCGGCCTTCAAGCGCAGGCGGGAAGAGCGTTGGGAACACGTCATGGTTTGACTCCTTGTTTGTTCAGCCAGGCGAAGGTGGCGGGGGAGGCCTGACTCAGGGGAATCGAAGCCTGATGCATGCTGCCGTCCCAGCCTTCCATGGTGATCCACAGTTCGGCGTCGGGTCTGGTCTTCTCCGGGATCGGCATCTGCGTGCCCATGCGGTAAGGCGTGCCGAAGAAAATCGTACCGGCGGCGCGCAGGCTGCGTGGCTTGCCGATGCGCAGGTAGGTGGCCTTGACCTGCTCGACACAGGCATCGCACAGGGCCGCGCTGAAGTCTTTCATGTAGCCGGCCGGGCCAGTGAGCACCGGCGCTTCGTTGCGCAGTTCGGCCAGGCGCAGGCTCCACGGGCCAACCTGGATATTGCCGATTGCATGTTGGCCCAGGCCGCTGTCACCGCGAAACAGCGAGGCGTCGGCGAAGTATTTGGGCATGAACCCCAGCGGGATCAACAGCAGCAGGACATTGATGTGGAAGCGCCATGTGTGCCAGAAACGCGCGAGTCGAGAAGGCTGTGCCTTGGTGATGGATCTGCTCACAGGCTGGCCTCCGAGGTTTCACGGCTCATCGCCGGTTGTGCCTTGAGGCGGTGTTTCTTGTCTTCGCGCTTCAACGCGTTGGCGGTGGCCAGCGCGGTGCGTTTGGTCCAGATCAACAAGCCGCTGAGGATCATCATGCTCAGGATCAAACCGAAGAAGAACCAGATCAGCTTGATCCAGATGCCGCCGAAGTCGCCGGTGTGCAGTGGCCGCATGGACTCGGTGACGAACTCCAGCGACGAACGATCGGACAGAAGCCGTGAAGCGGCGATGTCGCCGTTGTACGGATTGAGCGTGGCGGTCTGGAACATCAACGGATACCAGCCGCGCCCACCGACGCTCATGTGGCTGTAGGCATTGCCCGGCAGGCTGACGAAGCTGGCTTCCAGCCCCGGAATCTTCTCTTGCGCGAGCTCGACGGCACGGTCCAGGCTGATCCGTGGCGGCGGTGTGCCGGCGGCAGAGATCGGCACGCTCTCGCGGGACATGGCCGGAATGATCGGCTCGCTGGAAATGGCGATCTGGTTGTCGAACAGAATCGCCCGAATCAGAAACCAGATCCCGGTGATGGAAATCACCGCAATGAACCAGATCGACCAGATACCGCACAAGCGGTGGAAGTCACCCCAGAAGATCCGCGCGCCGTGACGCACGCGCAGGGTCGGACGCAGAAAACCTTTCCAGAAGCGCTTGTAGACCACCAGGCCTGTGATCAGCGACACCAGCATCGGCACGCCGAGGAACGACACCAGATACCAGCCCCAACTGAAACCGTTGGTGAACGGCACCAGCCACCAGCCATGCAGGGCGCGGGTGAAGGCCTTGAAATCGAACGTCGGGGCAGGGCCCTGAATCACCCCGGTGTAAGGATTGACGTAGACCGTCTGCGAACGACCGTCCGGATAGCTGACCGCAACGTCGAGGGCGAAGTGGGATTCGTCGGGACGACTGATGCTTTCAACGATGGTCTGCGGTTCGGCTGTTTTGATCGCTGCCATGATCTGGTCATAGCTGAGCAGCGGCGCATCGTCCGCAGGCTGGCTGGCGCGCATCTGCGGGTTGGCCAGCCAGACGATTTCCTGGCTGACCACCGCCAGCGTGCCGGTGACACAGACGATCAGGACAAAGAACCAGATCGGTAACGCCAGCCAGCTATGAACGAGGAACCACAGTTTGGAGCGGGATTTCTTCGACATGATTGCGCGTCTTGATAGCGGTGAAAGGGCGCGTGGCTACGGGCTTCGCAGCACGGCAGACCCCGAAAGACCGAACGTGGCTTTTGCCTACGCGAACGGCCTGCATCTCTATAGGACGAATGAGCGGGACAAATCCCGAAAGGTGATATGAAAGCAAATGTTTCCCAATTCCCCGCTCACCACAAATCCCTTTGTGGGAGCGAGCCTGCTCGCGAAGGTGCCGGGTCAGTCACTTCATCCGTTGCCTGATCCACCGCTTTCGCGAGCAGGCTCGCTCCCACAGGGCTTTGCTGCGTACAGGGGATCAAACACGATTCATGATCCACGCCATCACTGTCTGCCAATTGATGGCCGACCCGCGCTCCCTATGATGGGAATCACCTGATTTCCCTGAGTGAGCGCCTTGATGACCGCCAGAACCCTCTATGACAAACACATCGATTCGCACACGGTGTGCCGCCTCGACGATCAGGGTCATGTCCTGTTGTATATCGATCGTCAGGTGATCAACGAATACACCAGCCCGCAGGCTTTCAGCGGTTTGCGCGCGGCCGGGCGCGATGTCTGGCGGCCGGGCACGGCGCTGGCGGTGGTCGATCACGTCAACCCGACCACGCCTGTGCGCATCGCAGCAATGCCCGACGCCGGCGGCGCGCGGCAAGTGTCGTATCTGGCGGAGAACTGCCGGGACTTCGGCATCGAGTTGCTGGACATCCTCGACAAGCGTCAGGGCATCGAACACGTTATCGCCCCCGAGCAGGGCTTTATTCTGCCCGGTATGGTCATTGCCGCTGGCGACAGCCACACCACCACTTATGGCGCACTCGGTGCTTTCGGTTTCGGCATCGGCACCTCCGAGATCGAACACCTGCTGGCTTCGCAGACGCTGGTCTACAAACGACTGAAAAGCCTGCGCGTGACCGTCGACGGCGAGTTGGCGCCGGGTTTGACCTCGAAAGACGTGATCATGGCCCTGATCGGCCGCATCGGTGCTTCCGGAGCCAGCGGTTACGCGATCGAATTCTGCGGCTCGACCATTGATGCCCTCAGCGTTGAAGCGCGCATGACCATTTGCAACATGGCCGTCGAGGCTGGAGCGCGCGGCGCATTCATGGCCCCGGATGACAAAGTCTTCGCCTATCTCAAGGGCAAGCCGCGAACGCCGCAAGGAGAGCTATGGGAACAAGGCGTGAAGAAGTGGCGCGAACTGCGCAGTGATCCCGGTGCGCGGTTTGACCGCGAGATTCACCTCGACGCCAGCGTCCTGGAACCGATGGTCACCTGGGGCACCAGCCCCGATCAGGCCGCTGCAATCGGTGCGCGGGTGCCGGATCCGCAAGCGATCAGCGATCCGGTCCTGCGTCAGGACATGCGTCGCGCCCTCAGTTACATGGGCCTCGAAGCGGGCATGGCGCTCAGCGACATTGTTATCAGCCACGCCTTTATCGGCTCGTGCACCAACGCGCGGATCGAAGACTTGCGCGATGCCGCCAGCGTCGTGCGCGGTCAGCAAGTGGCCGGACATGTGCGGGCGATGATCGTCCCCGGCTCCAGCGAAGTTCGCGCTCAGGCCGAGGCCGAAGGGCTGGCGCAGATCTTTATCGATGCCGGATTCGAGTGGCGTCAGTCCGGCTGCTCGATGTGCCTGGCGATGAACGACGACGTACTTGCGCCCGGCGACCGCTGCGCGTCGAGTACCAACCGCAATTTCGAAGGCCGTCAGGGCGCCGGTGCGCGCACTCATTTGATGAGCCCGGCCATGGTCGCCGCTGCTGCGATCTGCGGTCGACTCACCGATATCCGCCAATTTGGAGAACGCCCATGAGCCTGCAACCCTTCACCCACGTCAGCGGTCGGGCCGCACCGTTACTGGCGGCCAACGTCGACACGGACGTGATCATGCCCAAGCAATTCCTCAAAGGCATTGATCGCCAAGGACTCGATCGCGGGCTGTTTTTCGATCTGCGGTTTCTACGCGATGGCAGCCCCGATCCCGATTTTGTGTTGAACAAACCGACATGGCAGGGCGCGAGTTTTCTAGTAGTCGGAGCGAATTTTGGCTGCGGTTCCAGCCGCGAACATGCGGTTTGGGGCTTGCAGCAGATGGGCATCCGCGCGTTGATCGGCAGCAGTTTTGCCGGGATCTTCTACGACAATTGCCAGCGTAACGGGGTGTTGTTGATCACGCTGGAGGAGGCGCAGGTGCAACGCATCGGACAACTTGTCAGTGAGCCTGAAACGGCGCGGATCGCTATTGATCTGGAGGCTCAGCAGATCAGTCTGGCGGATGGCACGGTGATCGAGTTCCAGATTGATACCCTGCGCAAAACCGCACTGCTGCTCGGCCTGGATGCCATCGGCAGCACACTGCAACGGCGCGAACAGATCAAGATCTTCGAACGCGAGCATCTGGCCAACAACCCTTGGCTGTCCTGACCCACCGCTGATCCCTTGTGGGAGCGAGCCTGCTCGCGATAGCGGTGTGTCAGATACAGCACTTTGACTGATTCACCGCTATCGCGAGCAGGCTCACTCCTACAGGGGGGGAGTGGTGTTTTGGGCTACAGCGACAATCCTTTGAAATGCGCCTGCAAAAACTCCACACACGCGCGCAATTTGCCGGAATGTGCCAGCCGCGTCGGGTACACCGCCCAGACATTGGCGCTCTGGCTGTAATCGTCGAGCACCTGCACCAAGCGTCCTTGCTCCAGTAGCGGCTTCACATCCCACAGCGAGCGCAACAACACCCCGCGCCCATCCAGCGCCCATTGCAAAACGATTTCGCCGTTGTTTGACGATAACGGCCCGCTGACCCGCACGCTTTCTTGCCTGCCGTCGCGATCCAGATTCCAGATCCCAAAGGCGTTGTCGCGCTCCTTGATCACCAGGCAATCGTGCTGTTGCAGTTCGTCCAGCGTCTGCGGTGTGCCGCGACGTTGCAGATAACCGGGAGCGGCGCACAGCACCCGCCGGTTACTGACCAGGCGTCGACCGATGTGCTGGCCGGGCAGGTCATCGCCGACGCGGATCTCCAGATCGAAGCCTTCGTTGATGATGTCCACCACCCGGTCAAACAGGTCGAGGCGAATCTCCAGGTCTGGATAACGTTCGGCCAGCAACGACACCGCCGGGGCTACGTGATTGCGACCGAAACCGAAACTGCTGCAAATGTGCAAACGCCCACGCGGGCTGCCGTGGGCGTCGGAGAGTTCATCGTGCAACTGCTGGAAATCATCGAGAATGCGCAACGCCCAGCGCTGCACGCGCTCGCCGTCCTCGGTCAGCGAGACGCGACGGCTGGTGCGGTGCAACAGACGCGTGCCGAGGGTGGTTTCGAGAATCTGGATGCGTTTGCTGACGTAGGCCGGTGACAGGCCTAGTTCATCTGCTGCAGCGGCAAAGCCGTTTTTGCGGATTACGGTGAGCAGTACGCGCAGGTCTTCGGGCAGGGGCACGGTGTCTTTCTTCTGGGACATGTCAAAAACGAACACTGGCGGCAGAAGCCGCCAGCATAGCACCGAGATCCGGCGGCTCGGCTCAGCGCAAAAAGGCCAATGCTTCGGCGAGCAACGGTTCGGGGATTTCTTCGGCAATGTAATGGCCAGCGGGCAAGGCCTGGCCGCTGACGTTGGTCGCCACTTGCTGCCACTCCTTGAGCGGATCGAAGCAGCGTCCGACCGTGCCTTCGGCGCCCCACAACACGCGCAGTGGCAGATTCAGGTGCTGCCCGGCGGCGATGTCGGCGCGGTCGTGCTCAAGGTCGATGCCGGCGCTGGCGCGATAGTCTTCGCAGATGCCGCGAGCGCTGCCCGGTCGTTGCAGGCAGCGCAGGTATTCGCCAAAGGCTGCATCGGTAAACGGCTTGAACTCGGCGCTGCGGCTGCCCATCACGCTGCGCAGATAGCCTTCCGGATCCGCTTCGATCAGGGTTTCCGGCAGTGGTGCCGGGCGGATCAGGAAGAACCAGTGCCAATACGCGCGGGCAAAGGCTTCGTTGGTTTGCGTATACATCGACAGGGTCGGGGCGATGTCGAGCAGCATCATGCGCTGCACGGCGTTCGGGTGATCAAGCGCGAGACGATGGGCGACCCGCGCGCCACGGTCGTGAGCGAGAATCGAAAACTGTTCGAAGGCCAGCGCCTGCATCAACTCGACATTGTCGCGGGCCATTTCGCGTTTCGAGTAATGGGCGTGCAGCTCATCAGCGGCCGGGCGACTGCTGTCGCCGTAACCGCGCAGGTCGGCGGCGACCACGGTGAAGTGTTCGGCCAGTTGTTCGGCAATCTTGTGCCAGATCACATGGGTCTGCGGGTGCCCGTGCAACAGCAACAGGCCCGGGCCGCTGCCGCCGAGGCGGTAGGCAATGTCGACGCCGTTGACGTGACGCTGGTCTTTGCGGAATCCGGCAAACATCGGGCTGATCCTTTTTCAGGGTTCTGGTTGGCTGCATCCTGAAATCGTCCGGCGTTCGCGGCAAGGGGCAAAGCGTGGTCGGCAGGTTCATGAAGTGTGTTGATGGGGTTATGTGTTTTCGGTGCCGGCCCCTTCGCGAGCAAGCTCGCTCCCACAGTAGTTTCCGGTGTGACGATTATCTATGCCACCCAACGAAACCCTGTGGGAGCGAGCCTGCTCGCGAAGAGGCCAGTCCAGACACTGAAATGCTCAACCCTGCTGAAACATCTCCATCGCCCGCTGCTTGATCTGTTCTTCAGTCAGATCTTCCTTGCGCGAGGCCAGAAACCACAGATGCCCATACGGATCCTTCAACGTGCCGCTGCGATCACCGTAAAACTGATCCTTGACCTCGGACACCGTCGTCGCCCCCGCGTCCAGCGCGCGCTGAAAGGACTTGTCGACATCGGTCACGTACAGATGCAAACCAACTGACACGCTTTTATCAGGATTGCTCAACGGCCCCTGATCGCACGGCGAGCCGAGCATGATCGCGCTGTCGCCTATGCGCAGTTCGGCGTGGCCGATGCCGCCGTCGGGCATGGCCAGGCGCATGACTTCGGTGGCGCCGAAGGCTTTTTTATAGAAATCGATGGCCTCGGCCGCTTTGTGGATGCCGAGATACGGGGTAATGCTGTGATACCCCTCGGGAATGGGTTTGACGCTCATGACGTTCTCCCTGAATTGTTGTTCTATGGGACAGGACTCCACCGGATTTGTGGAAGATTCACTATAGAACCGTCCTCGCCGTGCAGGTTTTTGCCCGACGAGCAGTCAATCCTTTGGAAAGTGCGGCCCCGGGCCTTGTTCGCCGAGTACATCGCCCTGATTGCGCAGCGGGCAAGCCTCCATCGACAAACACCCGCAACCGATGCAGCCATTGAGCCGGTCACGCAGTAGCGTCAATTGTTCGATCCGTTCATCCAGCTCTCGGCGCCATTGCTCCGAGAGGGTTTTCCAGTCGGCCGCGCTGGGCGCACGATCATCCGGAAGGATTTTCAGCGCCTCGCCAATCTCCGCCAATGGAATCCCCAGCCGCTGCGCGACTTTGATCAACGCCACCCGGCGCAGCACTTCGCGCGGATAACGGCGCTGATTGCCGGCATTGCGCTGGCTCTTGATCAAGCCTTTGGACTCATAAAAGTGCAGGGCGGTGACGGCGACACCGCTGCGCGCCGCGACTTCGCCGACTGTTAACTGCTTGTGTACATTTTCTTTGCTGATCATCTGCAGACAGCTCTTGACCTTGACTTAACTAGAGGTTTTACCCTGCAGGTCTTCGAGTCGCAAGGCTCGTCTTACGCTGAGTGGGGGCATTCCATGAACAACCGCAGTTTTACCCAATTGATCGAATTTGAAATCGAACCACGCCAACAACCTGCGCTGGTGACTGCACTATCGAGGCAAACCGAGCGTCTGGCTCAGCGCTACGACGGTTTTGTCAGCGCCAGTGTGCAGGCCAGCGATGACGGCCGGCGCGTGCTGAGTTTTCTCCAATGGCAGACCCGCGAGGCAGGGGAGGCGGCGTTTCGCAGCTTTGAAAGCGGCGAGCAGGATTTCTGGCAACTGATTCACACCCATCAGGCGAAAACCATCACCTTCAATTCGTTTCAGGTGCTGAGCAGCATCGCCCGCAGTCCCGACGATGCGCTGCACTGCCACCTGGTTGGCTAGATCGACAACTGGATCAAGCGCTCGCCTTGCAGGTTTTCCGTGAGTCGCCGCTTGTTCACCGCCAGTTCGCCGATCTTGATCAGTCGCGTGCGCGTGACGTTGCGACTCAGGCCGAGCAACGCGGCGGTGTGCACCTGGTTGTAATGGCAAAAGCGATACGCTGCGCGCAGCAAGGCGTCTTCGACTTTCTCGTGCAAAGCACCGGCCTGTTGCGCGAACAGTTTTTGAAAGGCCTGTTCCAGCAACGCTTCCGGTGAATCATCGGCGCTGCTGTGATGATCGTCCGGGCGCTCGATACGCAGGTTCGACAGGCGCAGATCATCGCGTTCGATCACGCCATTGCGGCAGATCAGCAGGGTGTGATGGATGACGTTTTCCAGTTCGCGAATGTTGCCCGGCCAACTGTAGCCACGCAGTTTGTGCTCGGCACCGGGGCTGATGCTGACGCGGCCATAACCGAGGCGCTGGCTGTAGGCCTCGATAAAATGGCGCGTGAGGGGGAGGATATCGCCGGGACGCTCACGCAACGGGCTCAATTCCAGATTGACCACGTTGAGGCGGTAATACAGATCCTCGCGGAAATGGCCGGCATTGATGGCCTTCTCCAGCTGCACGTTGGTCGCTGCCAGCACCCGCACATCGATGGGAATGCTTTTGCGCGAGCCCAGCCGCACCACTTCGCGCTCCTGCAACACCCGCAGCAACTTCACCTGAATCGCCATCGGCAGATCGCCGATCTCATCGAGAAACAACGTGCCGCCATCCGCTTCCTCGAACCACCCGGCCTTGGCACTCAGCGCACCGGTGAACGCGCCTTTTTCATGACCGAACAATTCCGCTTCCACCAGCGACTCGGAAAACGCCCCGCAATTGACCGCGATAAACGGCCGATGACGGCGGTTGCTGAGGTTATGAATATGCCGCGCTACCAGCTCTTTGCCGGTGCCGGTCTCACCGATGATCAGCACACTGGCTTCACTCGGCGCGACCTGTTGCAAATGCGCGAGCAGGGCCTGGGATTTCGGGTCTTCGAACACCGGCGCGGTGGCGCGGATCGACGTGGCGAGCGCGGGGGAGGGCGGTAGGGTCAGCAGTTGCATGGGCTCGTCCTTCTTTTTAGTTCAAATGCAGGCAGATCAGGAATAGAAAGTCGGCACCGGCAGCGACTGGTTCAGCGCCCAGTCGCCCAGCTCATGGAGTTTGTAGTCCAGCGGGTCGTGCAGGGTTTGCGTGCGCAGGTTGCGCCAGTAGCGGTCGAGGCGCAGGGAGGCGTGGGTGGAACGCGCGCCGGTCACTTCGAACAGACGGCTGCAAATTTCCAGGCCCTGACGGCTGGCGGCAACTTTCGCGGTGGCAATCGCTGTCGCGACTTGGCCGCGCTCCTCGGCACTGAGATTCGCACCCTTGGCCCAGGCTTCATCGAGCAACGTCGCCGCGCGTTCGACCAGCAGACGAATACCTTCCAGCGCCACCCAGAACTCGCCGTAATGCGCGAGCACGTATGGATCTTCGCGCACATCGCGCGCCGTGGATTTATGCCAGAGCCGGGTTTCGCTGAGGGTGTATTGCCGCGCTTCTTCGAAGGCGCCTTCGGCAATCCCGAGAAACATATGCGTGAACGTCAGCTGCGCGATCAATGGCCGCAGGCAGGCGAACGGCGTGCTCAGCGGGCCGGGATCGAGGAGCAATTCCGACTCTTCGACGCGCACCCGTTCAAAGGTCGCGCTACCGCTATCAGTCTGGCGCTGGCCGATGTTGTTCCAGTCGTTGTGCAGGGTGATACCACTGCGGCCGCTGGGAATCGCTGCGATCAGTAATTTGCCGCCAGCGCTCTCATCGACGGCCGAGGCGATCAGCATTTGTGAGTCGCTGGCGCCGGAACAGAAGCTTTTCTTCCCGGAAAACTCGCGCCAGCCGCCGAGATCCTTGACCACGGTGCGAGTGTCGAGCGGGTTGAGCGCATTGCCCCAGAACCAGTTCTGCCGCGCGGTCTGTTCGAACCACGGCTGCCATTGTTCCGGCCGGGAAAACAGGCGCACGGTGGCGAGCATCAAATGATGAAAACCGAAAACGTGGGCGATCGAGCTGTCGACCTTGGCGAATTCGCGAACGACCTGCAGGGTTTCACTCCAGCTCGCGCCGAGGCCGCCGTAGCGGGTGGGAATGCTCAGGGCCAGCAGGCCGCTGTCGCGCAGGGCATCGCGCTCGACTTTTGGCGTGCCACCACGTTCGTCACGTTCGACGGCGGTCAGGGCAAACTCGGCAGCCAGTTGGCGGGCGGTCTGCAATGGGGATAACAAAGTACTTTGCGGTTTGGCGGTCACACCAACACTCCTGAATTCACTCAGCCTGCGGCAGCTCTTACACAAGAGATCCGGTTTACGCCGAGGCTTTTGTGGGCAGCACATCATTGGCAATCATTTCGCCAAACGGCCCAGTCAGATTGGTCACGCCACGCCCGGCCAGACTGGCGTAAGGCTCGGGCAGCAGCGGGAACACCAGCTCGGCAAAGCGGTAAGCCTCTTCCAGATGCGGATAACCGGAGAAGATGAAACTCTCGATGCCCAGATCCGCGTATTCCTTGATCCGCGCCGCCACTTGCTGCGGATCGCCGACCAGCGCCGTACCGGCACCGCCACGCACCAGACCGACACCGGCCCACAGATTCGGAGCGATCTCGAGGTTATCGCGACGACCATCGTGCAAAGCCGCCATGCGCCGTTGACCTTCCGAGTCGAAGCGCGAGAAGGATTTCTGCGCGGCCTCAATAGTCTCGTCGCTGATGTGTTCGATCAGTTTGTCCGCCGCTTTCCACGCCTCTTCGGCGGTCTCGCGCACGATCACGTGTAAGCGGATGCCGAACTTCACCTTGCGCCCATGCCGCGCCGCTCGTTCGCGCACGTCGGCGAGTTTTTCTGCAACCGCGGCGGGTGGTTCGCCCCAGGTCAGATAGACATCGACCTGTTCGGCGGCCAGATCATGCGCGGCATCGGAGGAGCCGCCGAAGTACAGCGGCGGATAGGGTTTCTGCACGGGCGGATAGAGGGCTTTGGCGTTCTGCACCTTCAGGTGTTTGCCGTCGAAATCCACCGCTTCGCCTTGCAACACGCGGCGCCAGATTTTCAGGAATTCATCGGTAACTTCATAGCGCTCGGCGTGACTGAGAAAACTGCCGTCGCCACGGTTCTCGTCCGGATCGCCACCGGTCACGACGTTGATCAGCAAACGGCCGTTGGATAACCGGTCAAGCGTCGCAGCCATGCGCGCCGACACCGTCGGCGAGATGATTCCCGGACGGATCGCCACCAGATAACGCAGACGTTCGGTCAACGGCACCAGCGCCGAGGCGATCACCCAGGAGTCTTCGCAGGAGCGTCCGGTGGGGATCAGCACGCCGTGGTAGCCGAGGCTGTCAGCCGCCTGCGCCACTTGTTTCAGATAGTTGAGGGTGACCGGGCGCGCACCTTGGGTAGTGCCCAGATAGTGGCCATCACCGTGGGTCGGCAGGAACCAGAAAACATCCATGAACGGCTCCTCAGGCGATTTTCAGCAAAGGTTTGATTTGGGTGGCGAACAGCGGCGCTGCGCGTTCGGCCGCGAGGCGGATGCGCGCCTTCAACAGTTCGCTGGTGATCTGGTAATCGGCGAAGTCGGCTTCGGTGGCGTACACGCCGATTGGCAAAGTCATGGCCTGAAAGAAGCTGAACAGCGGCCGCAACTGGTGATCGAGCACCAGCGCATGGCGTTCGCTGCCGCCGGTAGCGGCGAGCAGCACTGGGGTGTCGATCAAGGCGTTGAGGTCGATCAGGTCGAACAAGTGCTTGAGCAGGCCCGGGTAGGAACCGCGATAAACCGGCGCGGCAACGATCAGCAGATCGGCCTGTTCAATGGCTTGCAACTCGGCTTCAACCTCTGCACTGAGTTCCTGACGCGACAGCGCGCCGCCGAGCGGGCGAGCGATATCACCGAGTTCGATCAAATGGCTTTCAATGGACAAGTGCTCGGCCAGTTCGGCGATCAAAGCTTGGGTCAGTACCAGGGTGCGGGACGGACGCCAGGTGCCGCCGGAGAGGGCGACGACTTTCAGGGGACGCGACATGATCAGTTCCTTTTTTCAACAGTTGCTCAGCGAGCAGTGAGTGAGTCACCGGGTCAGAGCAAGCGCTGTACCAAGTCCTGGAAGCCCCGTTTTACAAGGCGTTGAGCGTTAGCGCGGCGGTCACCCCTGTGAGTAGCAGGGCGCTTTGTTGAATCAGTGTTGGCTGAGCAACAGTTGCTGGAGCAACAGTTGCTGGAGCAACAGTTGCTGGAGCAACAGTTGCTGGAGCAACAGTGCTCAGCCCATGCAGGGAGTTATAAAGGCAGTTTGTTATTCCGTAAAAGAACGTTAATTGATATTTATAGATCGTTAAGAGATATGTGCCAGCACGTGTCGATTTCCTGATAGCCACTATTGAGAGCGTTGATTTCTGCGCAAGCGTGCCCGGGCGTAGCCTTTGTCCATCGACTCCCCATTGCTCGCCAGGACGCTCCCATGAATCGTTTACTGACTGTCTCCCTGTTGCTCGCTGTCTCCGTACTCGCCGGTTGTGTTGGACATGTATCACCGGAACTGCGCCCTTACACCGATGAAGAATCCCGCGAATTGGCGATGGAAGCACTGAATCGCAGCGGCTTGTCCTTCGACGAATACCACGCGAAAAAAGCCCAACTGCTCGGTCAGTCGCAGTTCGACAAGAAAGCTGAAATGAGTGCCGAACGTGCCGTACAGCTGCACGGTCGTCCTAGCTGAAAACAAACTGTACTGCTGGAAGTTTTCCCCAACTGTCCGTGGGCTTGCCGGGCGGTGTGGGATAGGGTCTACACCTGAATGACCCTGATGGATTGCCTGCCATGAACCTCTCGCTTGACCTGCTGTTGGGCTTTGCCCTGTTTGCCCTTGTCACCTCGATTACGCCGGGGCCGAACAACACCATGTTGCTGGCATCGGGAGTTAATTTCGGCTTCAACCGCACCATCCCGCACATGCTCGGGATCACTTGCGGCTTCTTCGTTCTGGTCGTGGCCGTGGGCTTTGGCCTCGGTGCGGTGTTTCAGACCTACCCGATTCTCTACACGGTTCTGCGCTATGTTGGCGCGGCCTATCTGCTGTATCTGGCGTGGAAAATCGCTCACTCAGGACCGGTCGGCGACAGCGCCGAAGGCGAGTCCAAGCCGATCAGCTACCTCGGCGCCGCCGCGTTTCAGTGGGTCAATCCCAAGGCGTGGATCATGGCCATCGGGGCCATCAGCACCTACACGCCGATGCAGGGCTATTTCACCAATGTCGTGGTGATTGCCGCGGTGTTCGCCATCATCAACCTGCCCAGCGTCGGCGTCTGGGCGGCCTGCGGTACGTTGTTGCGCAATGTGCTGAAGGATCCGCGCTGGTTGCGCGTGTTCAACTGGGGCATGGCGGCATTGCTGGTGATTTCGTTGTACCCGTTACTTCTCGAAAGCTTTAGCTGACGCATTGCTTCAACCGCAGGCCGGATGCCTGTTAAGCTCGACTTCAGGAGCGTTCCTACGCACTTTTAAATGAAGTTGTTCTTCTTTAACGGCATCCGATCAGGTATTGATGACGCTCTCGAACCGACGCGCAGCTCACAAGGCTGCGCCGTGCCGTTTGCAGACACGAGCCTCCTGATCCCGGAACACGCTCTGCGAGTCATTTATGAACACACGTCCGTTGTATTTCGATTACGCCGCCACCACCCCGGTTGACGAGCGGGTCATCCAGGTGATGATCGAGTGTCTGGGGTTTCACGGTAACTTTGGCAACCCGGCTTCCAGCTCCCACGCGTTCGGCCTGCAAGCCCGACACACGGTCGAGCAGGCCCGCCGACAGGTCGCCGAACTGGTCGGCGCCAAGGCTGAGCAGATCGTCTGGACCTCCGGTGCCACCGAGTCCAATAATCTCGCCCTCAAAGGCGTGGCGCAGGCCCGCGGTGTCCCCGGCGGCCACATCATTACCAGTCAGATCGAACACAAAGCCATCCTCGATACCGCCCGCCAATTGCAGGACGCCGGCGTCGCCGTAACCTATCTGGTGCCGGATGTCGATGGCCTGATCACCCCGCAAGCGGTCAGTGAAGCCATGCGCGACGACACCTTTCTGGTGTCGCTGATGCTGGTCAACAACGAGTTGGGTACCGTCAATGATGTTCAAGCGATTGGCGAAGTGGTGCGTAGTCGCGAGGCGTTGTTCCATGTCGATGCGGCGCAGGGCGCTGGCAAAGTGGCCATCGATCTGGGGCAATGGCCGGTGGATCTGATGTCCTTCTCCGCACACAAACTCTACGGCCCCAAAGGCATTGGCGCGTTGTATGTCGGCCCTCGGGCGCAGCAGCGGTTGCAGGCGCAGATTCACGGCGGCGGACACGAAGGTGGCTTGCGCTCCGGGACGTTGGCGACGCACCAGATTGCCGGCATGGGCGCAGCGTTCGCGCTGGCCGCCGAGACGTTCGATGATGAGAAAAAAACGATCGTCGCGTTGCGTGAACGCTTGCTCGAACAACTGCTCAGCCTTCCGGGCGTACGCCTCAATGGTTGCGCCACTCAACGCATTCCGCACACCTTGAGCCTGACCTTCAGCGAAGGTGAATTCAACAGCGCGGCGTTGAGCCATTCGATTGCCTTTTCCGCGACCTCCGCCTGCAACTCGGCTAGTAACACGCCATCCCACGTGTTGTTGGCGCTGGGGCATGACGCACACCTGGCCGGTCGCACCATTCGGCTGAGCCTCGGCCGCTTCACCACCGCCGAAGATATCGACAAGGCTTGTGCATTGATCAAGACCTCCTGCGCCAGTGCTCCGGCATTCTGGGCGACCGGGCTTTAAACGAGCCGACCTCTCGGCTACGAACAATAACGATGAAGTGATTAGCAGGAGACATGATGAGTACCCAGACCTCGACCGAAGGATCGGTGCCCCAGCGCCTGGCGCAGACCCGTGAACTGATGCGCCGTGAAGGCATTCATGCGCTGTTGGTGCCGTCCGCCGACCCGCACTTGTCGGAATACCTGCCGGGTTACTGGCAGGGCCGGCAGTGGTTGTCGGGCTTCCATGGTTCGGTCGGGACGTTGATCGTCACCGCTGATTTCGCCGGTGTCTGGGCCGACAGCCGTTATTGGGAGCAAGCGACCAAGGAGCTCAAGGGCAGCGGCATCGAACTGGTCAAACTGCAACCGGGTCAACCGAGTCCGCTGGACTGGCTGGCCGAGCAAACACCGGAAGGTGGTGTGGTCGCAGTTGACGGTGCGGTGATGGCCGTGGCGTCGGCGCGTACCCTGAGCAGCAAGCTGGAAGCACGCGGTGCGCGCCTGCGTACCGATATCGATCTGCTGCAGGAAGTCTGGAGCGATCGTCCGGGCCTGCCGAATGCACCGATCTATCAGCATCTGCCACCGCAGGCGACGGTCAGCCGTGGCGAGAAACTCGCCAAACTGCGCGAAACTTTGCGGGAGCGCGGGGCCGACTGGCATTTCATCGCCACCCTCGACGACATTGCCTGGCTGTTCAACCTGCGCGGCGGCGATGTGTCGTTCAACCCGGTGTTTGTTTCGTTTGCCTTGATCGATCAGCATCAGGCGACGTTGTTCGTGGCGCTGAGCAAAGTTGATGGCGAATTGCGCGCAGTGCTGGAACAGGATGGCGTAACGCTGCGTGATTACAGCGAAGTCGCTGATGCCCTGCGTGCCGTTCCGAGTGGCGCGAGCTTGCTGGTCGATCCGGCACGAGTGACCAGCGGTTTACTGGATAATCTCGACAGCGCAGTGAAACTGGTCGAAGGCTTGAACCCGACCACGCTGGCCAAATCGCAGAAAAGTGAAGCCGATGCTCAACACATCCGCCAAGCGATGGAACAGGACGGTGCGGCGCTGTGCGAATTCTTTGCCTGGCTGGAATCTGCGTGGGGCCGCGAACGCATTACCGAACTGACCATCGATGAGAAGCTCACAGCTGCTCGCGAGCGTCGTCCGGATTATGTCTCGCTGAGCTTCAACACGATTGCCGCGTTCAACGCCAATGGCGCCATGCCGCATTACCATGCGACCGAAGAAGAACACGCGGTGATCGAGGGTGACGGCTTGCTGCTGATCGACTCGGGTGGACAGTACCTGGGCGGCACCACGGACATCACGCGGATGGTGCCGGTCGGTACGCCGAGCGAAGAGCAGAAGCGTGATTGCACGCGCGTGCTCAAGGGCGTGATCGCGCTGTCGCGCGCGCAGTTCCCGAAAGGCATTCTCTCGCCGCTGCTGGACGCCATCGCCCGTGCGCCGATCTGGGCCGACAGCGTGGATTACGGCCACGGCACCGGTCACGGCGTTGGCTATTTCCTCAATGTCCATGAAGGCCCGCAGGTGATTGCCTATCAGGCCGCGCCGGCACCGCAGACGGCCATGCAGCCGGGGATGATCACGTCGATCGAGCCGGGTACATATCGTCCGGGCCGTTGGGGTGTGCGTATCGAGAACCTGGCGATGAACCGCGAGGCGGGTAGCAGCGAATTCGGTGAATTCCTCAGGTTTGAAACCTTGACGCTGTGCCCGATCGATACCCGATGCCTGCTGCCGGCGCTGCTGACTGAGGAAGAGAAACAATGGTTCAACACCTACCACACAGAAGTGCGTGAGCGCTTGAGTCCGTTGCTTGAGGGTGCTGCGCTGGAATGGTTGAACACCCGTACTGCCGCCATCTGACTGGTTGCAATTCAGGCGCTGTTACCAGCGCCTGAATGATCGCCTAGCCCTGGCGCAGGGCTTCTTCAACGAAGTCGAGCCGATCCTGGCCGAAGAACAGCTGATTACCGATGAACATGCTCGGTGCGCCGAACACGCCGCGTTTAACCGCCGTTTCGGTGTTCTCCTTAAGCGCTGCTTTGACAGATTCATCGTTGCTCAGCGCCAGAACTTCCTGCGGGTCGAAACCGTGTTCGCTCAGTACAGCGGCGACAGTCGCGGGCTCGTCGAGGCTGCGTCCTTCAACCCACAGCGCCGTGAACAGACAATCGATAAACGCCTCAAAGCGTTCTGGCTGACGCAACTGGATACCCGTGACCGCACGCATCAGCATCAGTGTGTTGATCGGGAAATGCGGATTGAATCTCAGCGGCACCCCGTAGCGTTTCGCGTAGCGATCCAGATCCTGAAACATATACCGACCCTTCGCCGGAATCATTGCCGGTGACGCGTTGCCGGTTGCCTTGAATACGCCACCGAGCAGCATCGGGATGTAAATCAGTTCACTGTTCGTCTCGGCACAAATCTTCGGCAATTGGGTGTAGGCCAGATAGGTGGCAGGGCTGCCAAGGTCGAAATAGAACTCCACGGTTTTAGTCATTTTCGCGTCTCTGTCGTTATTGTTATGGCGTTGGCTTACCAGCGTTCATTCCAGGGGCGCAGATCCAGCTCGAACGTCCAGGCATCCCGCGGCTGACTGTGTAGATACCAGTAGTTCTCGGCGATGTGCTCGGGATTGAGGATGCCATCCTGATCTTTGGTCGCGTACTTTTCCGGAAAACCGTTGCGAATGAAATCGGTGTCGATCGCTCCATCGACCACCACATGGGCGACGTGGATGTTCATCGGCCCGAGTTCCCGCGCCATGCTTTGCGCCAGTGCGCGGATACCGTGCTTGGCACCGGCGAAGGCGGCGAATCCGGAAGCACCGCGAAGTCCGGCGGTAGCACCGGTGAAGAGAATCGTGCCGCGATTGCGCGTGACCATGCGTTTGGCCACTTCACGGGCATTGAGGAAGCCTGAGAAACAGGCCATTTCCCAGATCTTGAAATACTTGCGTGCGGTTTCTTCAAGAATGCTGCACGGCACATTGGCGCCGATATTGAACACAAAAGCTTCGATCGGACCGAGGCGAGTCTCGATGTCTTCAATCAGAGCGATTACGTCTTCTTCTTTGCGCGCATCGCAGGCAAAACCGTGGGCTTCACCGCCTTCAGCCTTGATCGCGTCCACCAGCGGCTGCAATTTGTCGGCGCTGCGTCGGGTGACGCAGGCGATGAATCCTTCTTTGGCAAAACGCTTGGCAATCGCCCCTCCCGTGGCATCGCCAGCGCCAACCACTAATACGACCTTCTTGTTAGTCATGGGTAGATGCCTTTATTAAACGATCGTTAAGTGAACGAACGTTATGCTAGGATCCAGACCACGTCAAGGCAGTCGATTCGAGGGCAAACACATGCGTTACTCCGCCAGTCACAAGTTGGAAACCCGGGAAAAGCTATTGCAGAGCAGCTCGCTGTCAGCAAAGCGTTCGGGGTTTTCCACGGTAGGCGTCGACGGCTTGATGAAGGCTATCGGATTGAGTGGCGCGGCGTTCTACAGTCACTTTTCGTCGAAAGATGCGTTGTTCACTGCCATCGTCGAGCGCGAGTTGGGTCAAAGCCTTGAACGATTGGGCGGGGAGGGCACGCGGGATCGTGAGCGACTGGAGCGCTGTCTCAAGCACTACCTGAGCATGGCTCACGTAGAGCAACCTGAGGCCGGTTGCGCGTTGCCGGCGTTGGGCGCAGAAATTGCTCGATCGGATGTTCGGGTGCGCGAGCAGGCCGAGCTGTGGATTTGCCGGCTTCAGGAGCGTTGGGCACAGATACTTGAGAGCGAGACCCTGGCGTGGTCGGTGCTGTCGCAATGCGTTGGGGCATTGGTGGTGGCGCGCATGTTGGCCACGCCGGACGTTCAGCAAGCGGTGCTGAAGTCCAGCCATGAAGAAATTGGCCGGCAGATTGCCGCGCAGCGCTGATCTATTTACAGATGACAATCATGCTGCGACTGGTGTAACCCGCAGGATTGAGACCGAACGGGTAATCGCCGGGCTCTTCGACGGTGTCACCGGATTTGGCGATGACCTTATAGCCTTTCGGCAAGCAAGCATTGGCGGCGCTGGCGTAGCATTTGTCCCAGGAGGACGATAGCCCTGAGCAGTTGATGTGCAGCCCTTTTTTTCCGCGTTTTACCTTGGTTTCCGAAGTCGCCGCACAACCCGCAATAGCCAGTATGGCGATCAGTATCAAAATTCGTTTCATTACCGTCCTTATAGCGGCCACGAGTCTAATGCCCGGGTTTGCCTGTGTTCGCCTGCGCTCTAAGCGTTTTGAAATCCCTGTCCGAAAAAATCCATGTCTGGCATTGGGTTACAGGTCTAAACATGGCCTAAATACGCACCAATTGCCAGACCTTCGTCAAAACCTCTTTCAATCAGCCGCTATTGCAGGCTTCGCGGCGCTACCCATGGTCATGGTTGCGCCGACAGACGCCAGAATAATGCACAGGATCGCCATCCATTGTGACAGTGTGAGGAATTCGTGCAGAAACAGCAGGCCCGATAAGGCTCCGAAAGCCGGTTCGATACTCATCAGTGTGCCGAATGTCCGTGCCGGCATGCGGGTAAGGGCGACCATCTCCAGTGTGTAGGGCAGGGCGGTGGATAGAATGGCGACGCCAATGGCAATGGGAATCAGGGAGGGGGTCAAAAGCGCTGAACCAGCATGCACGATGCCAATAGGGGCCACGAACAATGCCGCGATCATTACGCCTAATGCTGCGGTCGTCACACCGTTATCGGCACCTGCCTTCTGGCCGAACAGGATATAGAGCGCCCAACAGATACCTGCTCCCAATGCATACCCAGCACCGACCAGATCGATTCCGGCGCTGGTGGCACCTGTTGGAATCAGCAACGTCAATCCTGCGGCGGCGAGAGCGATCCAGAGAAAGTCGATAGCACGACGGGAGGCATAGATGGCTACAGCCAGCGGCCCGGTGAACTCAAGGGCAACGGCAATCCCCAGCGGTACAGTGCGCAATGACATATAGAAGAGGAAGTTCATTCCGCCTAGAGCCATGCCGTAAACGATGACCGTGCGTAGCGACTTGGCGGTCAGCCTGGCTCGCCAGGGACGCAGTATCAACAGCATGATGACACTGGCAAAGATCAGCCGCAGCGTAGTGGTTCCCTGAGCGCCAACGATGGGGAACATGCTTTTGGCAAGTGAGGCGCCGGACTGGATTGATGCCATGGCTATTAATAGCAGGCCAACCGGGAACAGCATTGAGGCAAGAGAGCGTGGCTGGTCATTCATTGCGCGGCATCGTCCAAGGTAAAAAAGCAGGGTTTTATTTTGATAGTGGGCAATATACTGCGCATTCGTTGCCATCACGTCTATATAAAGGCCGTCTTTTCCGCCCATCGATAGAAAAGTGAAATTAACGGTTGACGGCAGATTTAGGATGTCTATAATTCGCCCCACTTCCGGCGCAGTCGAAACGGAAAACTCCTTGAGATTCAATGAGTTATGTAGGTTTCGGCGGCAGGTTGCTTCAGTTCATCGAAGCCAGAAGGAAGTTGAA
>Ga0157373_10000150_pt1 | contig 56030 bp, 52 predicted proteins | sample C65metaG_FD_113460 | JGI IMG/M metagenome (GOLD analysis project Ga0157373, IMG submission 113460) | Corn rhizosphere microbial communities from Kellogg Biological Station, Michigan, USA - C6-5 metaG | ecosystem: Host-associated > Plants > Roots > Rhizosphere > Soil | place: USA: Michigan... | reverse complement strand
CTTTATTTCGGTTTTTGTTGCGGTTTTTATTCCGGTTTTTGTTGCGTTCATCCAAACGGGTAAGGCTGTCTTGGCCAACCACATTCTCGTAGTCGGGCGCTTTTGGGGTAGCTTTGTTGAGTTCGGCTTGTTGTTGTTCGCCCAAATCGGCTGGCAAGATGCCGTCTTTATTCATTTTCTGGATCTCTTTCACCCTATCCGTTTCAACCGGTACCCAGGCATCATCACCAGGGTAGCTAAACCACATCATCCGTTTAAAAATGTCGGTTTTTTGCAGTTTGGCATCACCTTTCTCGGTTTTCAGATAGTTTACATTATCGGGGATATGCTTCAGCGCATCCATGTAAGTATCTAGCTCGTAGTTGAGGCAGCATTTTAGCTTGCCGCATTGCCCCGCAAGTTTTAAGGTATTTAATGATAGATTTTGATAACGTGCCGCCGCCGTTGATACGGTTTTAAAATCGGTTAACCAGGTTGAGCAGCATAGCTCACGCCCGCATGAACCAATACCGCCTAAACGGCTTGCTTCCTGGCGCATACCTATCTGGCGCATCTCGATACGGATGCGGAAAGCTTCGGCCATTTTTTTGATCAGCTCGCGAAAATCAACGCGGCCTTCGGCCGTATAATAAAATGTGGCCTTGGTTTTATCTCCCTGGTAATCCACATCACTTATTTTCATCTGCAGACCCAGATCCAAAGCCAGCGTACGGGCCTTGTGCATGGTTTGCCATTCAAGGTCTTTAGCGGCTTTCCACTTGTCCACATCGGCAGTGGTAGCCTTGCGGTATATTTTTTTAACCACATCGCCTTCGGTAACATGGCGTTTGGCCATCTGCATGCGCACCAGTTCGCCGGTGATGGATACGTGGCCAACATCAAAACCACCGGTGGTGGTTTCAACGGCAACCAGTTCGCCAGGCTCGAGGTAAACGTTATCGCTGTTTAAGAAAAACTCCTTACGCGAACCTTTAAACTTTACTTCGACAATCTGGAAAGGCTTATAATTTGTAGGCTTATCCATATTGGACAGCCAATCGTAAACATCTAATTTGCTGCAGCCGTTAGTAAGGCACGAGCCATTACTTTTGCAGCCAGCAGGCGTACATCCACCTGTTGAACAACTTCCACATCCCATATGTTAGATCGGTATATATTGATTCCCCTGCGGGATTATTTTAAAATGTAATACACTAATAATTTGTAAAGATACATCTAAAAATAAGATTTTCGGATTCGCATTTCTCTCTACATGATAATGCGCTTTTTCGAGCACATCGCTAATAGCTTCGGCCGAGGCGAGAGTCATTACCCTGGTCATTTTTTGCGCGGTATCCAACTCGCCTGCGGACAGGTGCACCAGGTCGCCCGCGCCGGCAATGATCATGCAGATCTCGCGGATATAATTGATGCCATAGCGCATAAAGTTCTTCTGGTTTTCACGGCCCATTTTTGCCAGTACATCTACGAATCCGATAACTTCGGTACCCTTGTTGCTGAAACACATGCGCAGCCACTTTACAAACAGTTCGTGATAATTGTTATCATCTTCGCCAAGCATGGTCAAGGCCTCGGTTAAGTTACCGTTGCTTAAAAAGGCAATCTCGGCCGCGGTATGCTCGGTTTGGTGGTGCTCGTCTATCAAATATTCTTTGATCACAGAATCGCTCAATGCCGGTATCTTAACCAGCTGTGTGCGCGACAGGATGGTGTTCAGTATCTGATCCTGATTTTGCGCCACAAGTAAAAACAAAGTATTGGGCTGTGGCTCCTCAATGATTTTTAACAACGCGTTACCTTCTTTATCCAGATACTCAGGCAACCAGAGGATCAGGATCTTGTATTGCGACTCGAATGGTTTTAAGCTTAATTTTTTAATAATCTGATGGCACTCGGCAATATTGATGTTGGCCTGCTTGTTTTCGGCATCAAGGCTATTACGCCAGATATCCAGACTTAAATACGGGTTGCGTAACAAAGTATTCCGCCATTCTTCAATGAAGGTAAGCGCATTATCATCTTTGTGTTTAGCGAAGAAAGGGTAAGAAAAATGCAGATCGGGGTGTACCAGCTTTTGGTACTTACGGCATGACGAACATTCGCCGCAGGAGTCATCCGCCTTACGGTTCTCGCAGCTCAAATATTGCGCGTAAGCAATAGCCAGCGGCAGGCTACCCGAACCTTCGGGACCTAAAAACAACTGCGCGTGGCTCACCCGGTTATCTTTTACCGTATTGATGAGGCGCTGCTTGATATCGTGCTGGCCAATTATTGAGCTAAACTGCATTGGTGCAAAATACTGAATTAGTATCGAGATGCGAAAATTAGTATTGCGATGTGCGTATTGCGTATAGCGATTTTACTTTCAAATAGCATTAACTTTGCAATATGTCTCAATACGCAATACGCACGTCGCAATACTCCGTACAAATTACGCAATACTCAATATGAGAATAATGGCTTTCGACTACGGCACCAAACGCGTCGGTATAGCGGTTACCGATCCCCTGCAGATCATCGCTACAGGTTTGGACACTGTGCACCCTAAGGATATTGTCGACTATCTGAAAAAGTACATCACCCAAAACCCTGTCGAACGTTTTGTGGTTGGCGAACCTAAACAGATGGATAATACCGCGTCGCAATCGGCCCCGCATGTACGTGGCTTTGTTACCATCCTGAAGAAGAACTTTCCGGATATTCCCATCGAAATGCTCGATGAGCGTTTTACCTCCAAAATGGCATCGGCGGCTATCGCGCAAAGCGGAATGAGCAGAAAGAACCGGCAGAGTAAAGAGCTGGTGGATACGGTGTCGGCCGTGATAATATTGCAATCGTTCATGGCAAAAAATAACTTCTGATTTTTGATATGTTTTGATTTGAATTTATTATTTTTGAAAAAAAAGTTCAAAAATACTTTCTTCAAAAAATGACTGCTTTTGGGGCCGCAATAAAAAAATTGAGAGAGGCGGATAACCTGCCTTTGCGCAAGGTTGCTGCCTATTTGGATATCGACCAGGCTACATTAAGTAAGATGGAAAATGGACATAAAAAGCCTAAGCGCGAACACGTTATACAGTTAGCCAAATATTTTAAGGCGGATAAAAACGAACTGCTGATAATGTGGATGGCCGATAAGATTGTGTACGAGGTTGAGGATGAAGACAGGGCATTGCAGGCACAAGCGATGATAGCCGCCGAAAAACAAATTAAATACCAAACCCGCAAAAAAAAATAATATGCCAACTTTAAACTTTAAGGGCAAAACCTTTGTGCAAAACCACCATTTGGCGGTTAAGTTTCACCAACTGGTGCCTAACAAAAACTTAAGTTTAACTGATAAGGTATCGCTGCACGATAACCTGATCATTCAGGGCGATAACCTGAAGGCATTAAAAGCGTTGTTGCCTACCTACGCGGGTAAGATAAAGTGTATTTATATCGACCCGCCGTATAACACGGGTAATGAAGGTTGGGCATATAATGATAATGTGAATAGCCCCATGATGCAGGAGTGGCTTGCAGAAACCCTAAGGGGCGGCACAGTTGGAAAGGATGATTTGACGAGACATGATAAATGGCTGTGTATGATGTTGCCCAGATTAAAACTATTGCAGGAATTGTTAAGCAAAGACGGTGCCATTTTTATATCAATAGACGATAATGAATTAGGGAATCTAATTGCCATTTGCAACGAGGTGTTTGGTGAAGATAATTTTATAGCGACCTTACCAAGGATTACAAAAAAAGCAGGAAAAACCACTGGTAGCATAGCAAAAAACACAGATTACATAATCGCTTATAAGGGCTATGCAAATATAGATTTGGCACCCAATATTTTGGATATTGACGATTATGAGGAAGAAGACGAATTTGTAAAGGAAAGAGGGAAATATAAATTAACTCAAACCCTCGATTACGGGTCCATTCAGTATAGCCGATCTTTAGATTACGAAATAACTTTAGAGGGACATGTTTTTAGACCGGGTTCTGTTTCTGCATCCGAAATGGAAGAGCGGATTAAGCGAAATCCTAAAAGTGATTTTTGTTGGCGATGGAGTAAGGATTTGTTCGAGTTCGGCTTGAAAAACAAATTTATAGTCGTAAAGGAATCAAAAAACGGAAAACGGATCTATACTAAAACCTATGCATGTGCTACAATTAAAAAAGCAGGCAATGAGTACTACATAGATGATCTTCAACGAACAAAAAAAGTAACTACCCTGGAGTTTATTGAAAATGGGTATTCTAATGATAACTCCAGAAAAGAAATTGAATCTATTTTTAGTGGAAAATCTTTTGAGTATTCAAAACCATCGGCACTGATAAAAAAAATTATTTCCATCGCAACAGATAGCGATTCTATCATCCTTGACAGCTTTGCCGGCTCTGGCACCACGGCCCAGGCAGTATTAGAATTAAATAAAGATGGCGGCAACCGTAAGTTTATTTTAGTGGAGATGGAGGATTACGCCAATACTATTACTGCCGAGCGTGTACGCCGGGTAATAAAAGGCGTACCAACCGCTAAAAAACCGGAGTTAAAAGAAGGCCTTGGTGGTACATTCAGCTATTTTGAGTTGGGGCCGGCCCTCGAAATGGAAAACCTGCTGAAGGGCGAAAACCTGCCAACGTATACCGAGTTTGCCCGCTATTTATTTTATACTGCTACCGGCGAAGATTTTGACGAAAGGGGTATAAACACAAAAACAGGTTTAATAGGCGAAAGTAAAAACCACGAAGTTTATTTGTTTTACCAACCCAACCTGGAGTGGTTAAAACAAAATGCCTTAACTTTAAATATGTTAAGCGAGCTACCAGCGTATAGCGGGAAAAGACGTTTGGTTTTTGCGCCGGTAAAATATGTGGACGATGAAACCTGCCGTTACTACCATGTTGACTTTTGCCAGTTACCTTACGAGATATATCGCCTTAAAAAATGAAGTTAAAAGAGTACCAGCAAAAAGTATTGAACGGGCTTAATGACTATTTAACACATTTGGCCGATTTTAAGGATAAATATAACAAAGCATTAGCGTTTGATGCTGACCTGGCGCGCGATTATAACTTTCCACAAAAAGCATGGGAAAAAGCCACCGGCAAAGCTATATACGATGCCAAAAAGAACGGCTTGAACGAGCCTTTGCCCGATATTTATTTGAAAGTACCTACCGGCGGTGGCAAAACACTGCTGGCCTGCCACGCTATAGACGCTATCAATAAAACCTATTTAAAAAAACAACATGGATTGGTGCTGTGGATAGTGCCATCCAACCAGATATACCGCCAAACGTTAACGGCGCTGAAAGACAGGGCACATCCTTATCGGCAAATATTAGATATTGCTACCGGCGGGCGCACCTTGATACGCGAAAAGACCGATCTGTTTACCCGGTTAGACACCGAACAAAGCCTGGTAATATTGCTCCTAATGCTACCGTCGGCTAACCGGCAAAATAAAGAAACATTAAAAGTGTTTCGCGATTCGGGTGGCTTTACCGATTTTTTTCCGGCCGAGGATGATTACGAGGCGCAGAAAAAACTGCTGGCTCAAATATCAAACCTTGACGTATTTAAAACCGAGTCGGGGATTTTTGATACACAGATCAAAACTTCGCTGGGTAATACCTTAAGGGTATTGCAACCTTTGGTAATTATCGACGAAGGGCACCGTGCCTATGGCGATAATGCAAGGGCCACCATTAACGGGTTTAACCCATCATTTGTGCTCGAGCTGTCGGCAACCCCGCCATCAAATAGCAACAAACTGGTTGAAATTACTGGCCGCGAGTTGAATGATGAAGAGATGATCAAGCTGGATATCCACCTGCTAAACAAAGCAACTGATGACTGGCGCGATACTTTGCTAGCAAGTATGGCTAAACGCGATGAATTGGAAAAACTTGCATTGCGCCATGAAGCAAATACTGCCGAGTATATCAGACCAATAAATCTGGTGCAGGTTGAGCGCACCGGCACCGACCCTAATGATAAAAACTTTATCCATGCAGAACATGTAAAACAATTTTTGATAAGCAAAGGCAGCGTGCCCGCCGAACAGATCGCTATTAAAAGCAGTCAAACCGATGATATAGAAGGGATAGATCTGCTAAGTAAAGAATGCCCAATACGGTATATTATCACAAAACAAGCATTGCAGGAAGGTTGGGATTGTTCGTTCGCGGCGGTTTTAACCATATTAACCAACCCTGGTTCGGCAACAGGCATAACTCAGTTGGTGGGTCGTATATTGCGGCAGCCCTATGGTCGAAAAACACATATTAAGCAGTTGGATGAGTGCTATGTGTTCACCTACAGGCAAAATGCCAATAGTTTGGTTAAAGAGATCAAAAATGGCCTGGAAGAAGAAGGGCTTGGTGATATTACCGGCCGCATAGTGAGCGATAATACCAATAACGATCAAAAGGAGCTACAAAAGCAAACCAGTAATTACAGAACTGGCTTTAAGAAATTTGAAGGAAAGATATACTTGCCCAAATTTGTAATACAAGAAAAAGGCAGCTATCGAAATATAAATTTTGAAGCTGATATTTTGAAGCGCATTGATTGGGAAAGATTAAGTGTTGAAGGGATCACAGAGCGGATATTAGCTAAACAAACACAAGGCGAACAAAGTATCAATATTAACCTAACTAATGATAATAACGGTTTTGTTGCGTATAATGTTGGTAACAACACGGTAGAAGCAACAGAGATAAACGAAGCATTTATCGCGCATCAGCTCAATGAAATTATACCTAATCCGTGGATAGGTTTTGAAAAAGTTAAAGAGGCTATATCGCTATTGTTAAAAAATTATTCGGTTGCCCAGGTAGCCGCCAATACTGTTTTTATTATCGAAGAACTAAAAAGTATTTTAAGTAAAGAACGTGATCGTTTGGCCGAAACTGTTTTTAGGGAACTGATCATAACTCACAAATTATTTTTCTTTTTAATAGCCGATGAAGGTTTTCACCTGTTGCCATCCCATATCGAAGTAAACAAAACGGCCAAACTAGTACGAAGTAATAATGACCCAATACAAAAGTCGCTATTTGATTATGTGCCCGAGGCCGACTACAATGATCTGGAAAAATCAGTTGCTGTTTACCTTGACGAGCAGGAACGCTTGCTTTGGTGGTATCGCAATATCAGCAGGCAAGACTATCACATACAAGGATGGAGGAAAAATAAAATATATCCTGACTTTATCGCCGCGCAAAAAAACGAAGATGATAATACAGAGTATTCCACCGTATTTGTTTTAGAAACCAAAGGCATACAACTGGCAGGCAACCAGGATACCATTTACAAGAAAGATGTATTTGCCCTATGTAATGATCTGGCAACTAAAAAGAAATGGGTTGATGTATTTGATGATTTTAAAGACCATGATTTCAACTTTCAAATGGTATACGGCGATGAGTGGCAAAATAAAATAAATAGGCTACTGGCCTAACAACAGCCGCACATATTTGCTCGTAGCCCAAAATCCGTACCTTTGCGGCATGGAAATACTTCCAGAATTGCTTCAACAATACCTCGACAGCCATTGCGAGCCCGAACCGGAATTGTTGAAAACCATCAATCGCGAGACGTACTTAAAGGTGCTGAAACCGCACATGCTTTCGGGCCATTACCAGGGCCGCTTGCTGAGCATGCTGAGCAAGTTGATGCAGCCCAAATGTATCCTGGAAATAGGCACCTACACTGGTTATGCCACGATTTGCCTGGCCGAGGGCCTGGTTGAAGGCGGCGAGATCCACACCATCGAAGTGAACCTGGAGATGGAGGAGATGATCCGCAAAAACTTCGCTGAAAGCGCTTTTGAAAAATGTATTTTTCCACATTTTGGTGACGCTCAGCAGATTATCTTGGAACTTTCGGAAAAAGTTTACGATATTGCGTTCGTTGACGCGGATAAAAAGAATAATTTAACCTATTTCAACATGATCCTGGGCCAGGTAAAAAGCGGCGGGTTGATCATTGTTGATAACGTTTTGTGGAAAGGAAAGGTGTACGACAGCGGCGCAAATGACGCTGATACCCGACTGATCCGCGAGTTTAATGATGCTATAAGTGCAGATGATAGAGTGGAGAAACTGATTCTCCCGGTGCGCGACGGTATTTTGATCATCAGAAAAAAGTAAATTATGAAGAAACTCTTACTGTTAGCAGCAGCGCTGCTGGTATCTGTTCAGGCTTCAGCCCAAAAAAACACCTCACAATCATATATCGAGAAATTTAAAGACGATGCTATCCGCATTATGCATGCAAGCGGCGTTCCGGCAAGCATCATTTTGGCCGTAGCCATGCACGAAAGCGGCAACGGCAACAGCAAGATAGCCCAAAACCTTAACAACCAGTTCGGTGTAAAGGGCTACAACAAAACCACCTATACTACAGCTAACAATAAAAAGGTAAGCACTTTTTATAAACATTACGATTCGGTGCTCGAGTCGTTCGAGGATTTTGCCCGCATCATGACCCAGCGCAAGCAATTTAGCCAACTGGCCGAGAAGCTGAGCAACGTTGATTATAAAGGCTGGGCCAAAGGCATACAGCGTGCAGGCTATTGCAGCAGCCATCGCTGGTCGAAAGACGTGATGGGCATCATCCAAAAATACAAACTTAATATGTTCGATTTTGCCACCGAGCCGGCTACCGAAGCAGCGGTAAACCCTATCGACATCGACAAGGATGTTGATAACAAATAAACCCACCCAATACAGCTAAGTTGTAGCTTTACAGCTAAATATCCCGGCTTATGCAAAAAATATTCGGCGGCCTTATACTGGTCTGCTTTTTAGCCTCGTGCGCATCGCACAAAAAATTGGTTGGCAGCAAACCCGCAGCGCCAAACCCAACCATCAGCAATAGCGAAGCCAGGCGCAATAACGATAAGATACGCAAGCAATACAGCGAGTCCATCGCCAGTTATGCTACTTACACTGCCGATAGCTATATAGCCCGCTTTAAAACCATCGCCGTGCAGGAGATGAACACCTACGGCATACCCGCAAGCATTACGCTGGCGCAGGGGCTGATCGAATCGGCTAACGGTAACGGCGACCTCGCCCGCATTGCCAACAACCACTTCGGCATAAAATGCACCAGCGACTGGACCGGCAAAAGTTATTATAAGGACGATGATATGGTGAACGATTGCTTCCGCGTATATGCCACGCCCGAGGAATCCTTCAGAGATCATAGCAACTTTTTAAAACGCAAACGCTACGCGCCACTGTTCGAGCTGGATAAGAACGACTACGTAGGCTGGGCAAACGGCCTCAAAGCAGCCGGATATGCCACCAACCCCCAATATCCACAGATGCTGATCAACATTATCCAGAAATATAACCTCGACCAGTACGACCGCCCTGAAGGCGAAGAGCAGAAAATTAAACGCGAGGACCGTGTGCTTGCACAGATCAACAATAACATCGGCAAAGAGAACCGCGACTCGATAGTTACCAACACACCTAAAGATAAATTGTACACGGTTAAGCAGGGCGATACACTTTATAACATTTCAAAACGTTTTGGCTTAACGGTGGACGACCTGAAGAGCCTGAATAGTTTGGGCGACTCGAACATCAAGATTGGCCAGAAACTTGTTGTGGCAAAGTAAACCGCGTTAATTTTTGTTAAATGCTATGTTAATAACACGCCGATGTGTTAGTTTTAACCCTGTGATAAAGTTATGGCTCATTGTTTTGTTATTCCCGATACCGGTTATGGCTGCCTTTGCGCAGGATAAAACCATCGACGGTATCGTGTTTGACAACAATAGCAAGGAGCGGATAGCCAAGGTTAACATCGTAAACAACCGCACCGGCGAAAGTTACTACAATAACCTCAAAGCCGAATTTAAAGTAAAGGCACAAACTGGCGATGTGCTTATCTTCAGCAAAACAGGTTATTTTAACGATACCGTTACCGTAAAGAACGAAGCTACCCTGGTGGTATACTTAAAGCCAACCAGCCGGGAGCTACGCGAGGTGACCATCCGCAGCCTGGTTACTCCGCTTGATCAGTTCAATAAAACCAAAAAGGACTATACCAAAATATACGGCCACCTTTCGGATAAGGACCTGCTCTCGTCCATCAGCGGGCAGGGCGCAGGCTTAAGCATTGATGCTTTGTGGAACATGGTGAGCAAGGAAGGCCGCAACGCCACGCACCTGCGCGCCATCATCGATCAGGATTATCACGAAAACATAATCGACTACCGCTTTAACCGTACGCTGGTTGGCAGCATCACCGGGCTCGACGGCGAAAAGCTAACCGACTTTATGTTTAAGTACCGCCCATCGTACTACATTGTAGAAAACACGAACGATTACGACTTCATCCGCTATATCCGCACCAGCTATAAACGCTACCTGCGCAACCCCAAAGCGTTTTCGTTGCAGCCGCTTATTTTGGATGATAAAACCACTTCGCTGTACTAAGCCGCATCGCCTTTCGTTTTTAAAATCAACATCGCCATCTTAAAAAAAATGCTTTTATTTGCCTTATGTTCAAATACAGCCTCGGTATAAGCACTTTGGCCCTTTTGCTTGCAGGTAGTGCGGCTTTTGCACAAAAGCCCGATACATTAAAAATCGACACCAATTTACTGAAAAGCTACCGTATTGATCCACCTAAAAACGCCTTGCCGGTACGTAGCCGCCCCATCATCATCCATCCCGAAGCTATCCCCGTTACCGATCTGGGGTACCAGGTAAGCTACTGGCGTAAAAGCTTAACAGTGGGCATCAACGTTAACCAGGCTGCCTTTAGTAATAACTGGAGTGGCGGCGGTATCAGCAGCATTGCCCTGGGTAATAACTTCGATTTTAAGGCCGAATATAACAAGCAACCGCTGGATTATACTACCGAGCTGCTGCTCATCTACGGTATATCAAAAAGCAAGGGCCTGCTGGCGCGCAAAACTAACGACCGTATCTTTTTCGATAATAAACTATCCACGCAGTTAAGCAAGCATTGGTACTTTTTCGGTTCGGTAAGTTTCGAGAGCCAGTTTGCCAAAGGGTTTAACTACAGTAACGATGCCTCGGGCAACCCCAATATTCAAACCCTCATCAGTAATTTTATGTCGCCGGGGTATGTTACCGAGTCGTTAGGTTTTGAGTACAAGCCGGTTAAGTATATCGATATCCGGCTGGGTACCGGTACCGCGCGGCAAACCTTTGTGCTAGATACCACGATATACCACAACATCAGCGGCAACTACGGGGTAACGCCGCGCAGCAGGTTCCATAACGATCTAGCCTTCCAGGTAGTGAGCACCATTAATAAGGACGTCGCCACCAACATGAACCTGCAGGCTCGTTACGCGCTGTTTATCCCTTATAACAACTTCGGGTGGGACAGGATAGACCACCGTTTGGATGCCACCCTGCTGGCCAAAGTAAACCGCCTTATCAACGTTACCCTAACCGGCACCATGCTGTACGATATCACCACCTCCAGGGATATCCAGTTTTCGCAAGGCCTGGCGCTGGGGATAGTGTATAAGTTTCCGTAACGGGAGTGATTGTCTTAAAGCGTCACCGCGAGGAGCTTTTGGAAACGGTTGGAAACTTGTAAACCCTGCACCCTTATGTTTCCAGGTTTCCAAAGGATACAAGGGTGGAGTTGGTGATAACACCAACAAGGGCCAAGTTAATATGATGTTTTCTTATTTTTTCGATATATCATAGCCATTGTTGAGATAGCAAAAGGTATGATAAAATTTATTATACAATTAATCCAAACGTACCCGTCAATAATTGGAATTAATAAAACAAGAAATTTATAGAATAGACCGATAAAATAGAGTGCAACACATAATACTAATGCACCCACAGAACCGGAAATAATATCTTTTGTATTATTTTTCTTATCAAAGAAATAAGAAACCCCTACTACTATCGTAATAAAGATGACAATATAAAAATCAACCATTGCGGTAAAGTTCAACCAAAATGTAGGTCGATTTTCAATCGACCTATTGTTGTTATTTGGCTTTACTACCGTTGCTCCTTGAATGGGAGCTACGCTAAACCAATCTTTTATTGATGCGATCAATTCACTGCAATAAGAATCATCTTCTACAATTTCTGCCTTTAGCTCTAAATATCTCTCATTTACAAGACTATCATCTTTTAATATATTAGAATCTATTCTTTTTAAAGCTATTATCTGCTGTAGTTTTGCATTCAACAAATAATGCCGGCTAATTCCCGCTAAATCATTTACTATAAAAACAATCAATACCACAAGTATAGTTATTGACAGCTTGTATCCTAAATGCAAGCTTTTTGAATTGAAAAAAGCGACAATCGCTTTAAAAATGCCTTCCATAATACTCCGTTAAAATCAAATATACATTAAATAATAATTCATTATTTATCAAAAAAATAACAATAGGCTGGCACAGAAATACCCAACCACGTAATTACGAACGTTCGTAAAGCTCGCCCTTTGTTGGTGTTATCACTAACAAACCATACGCTTATCCTTGTAAATTTTGGAAACCTGTAAATTACCGCCCTTATGGTTTCCATGGTTTCCAATTTTCCATCTTGAAAATTATTTACCTGTCCTTGAAGCTATTGCTTAAAATATTACTAGTATTACTTTTGTAATTGAAATTTATACTTTACATTTGGAAAACAAAATGAAAAAGTATGTCAATTGAAAACCCAAACCCAACACCACAGCCTGCGCTTTCGCTGCAACAGATACAGCAGCATTGTGATGACTTGCTTGCCCTGCCCGATACCGAGGGTTTATTCATCATTAAACCCGCTTCGCGCTGGATAGCCGATGCAGGTAACAGGCCCAAACAAAAAATGCTGTTCGCTACCTTTTGGTTCGAGGGCGAGCTATGTATCCTGTTTGCCGATACCAACCAGGGAAAATCCATTTTAGCGGTACAGCTTGGCGATAGCATCAGCCGGGGTGCCGAAGTGCCCGGCTTTGTTTTGCAAACCGAGGCCCAGCCTGTTTTATACTTCGATTTTGAACTTAACGATCAGCAGTTTCAAAACCGTTACTCGGTAAACAATGAGCAAGCCTACCCTTTTCATCCTAACTTTTTACGCATCGAGCTTAACCCCACCGCTATACCGCCCAAGGGCATGACTTATGAAGATTACCTGTGCGCATCGTTAGAGCGTGCCGTTACCGATAATAACGCTAAAGTGCTTATCATCGATAACCTTACCTACCTGCGTGCCGAAACCGAGCAGGCTAAAGACGCCTTGCCGTTGATGAAGGAACTGAAAGCTTTAAAAATTAAATACGACTTAAGCATTTTGGTGCTTGCACATACCCCCAAGCGCGATATGAGCAAACCTATTACCCGTAACGACCTATCGGGCAGTAAAATGCTGATCAATTTTTGTGACAGCGCCTTTGCCATTGGCGAAAGTTTTAAGGATAAAAACCTGCGCTATATAAAGCAGATAAAACAACGCAATACCGAACAGATGTATGGCGGAGATAACGTGGTGGTGTGCCAGGTTATCAAGCCACACAATTTTTTGCAGTTTGAGATTGTAACCTTCAGCGATGAGCGCGAGCATCTAAAAGAAGCAACCGAAAAGGATTACACCGAACTAAAAAAACAAATAGCCGAAATGAAAAGCAAGGGCAACTCATTGCGCGAGATTGGCCATAAGCTCGGTATATCGCACACCATGGTGCGTAAGATAACTCTGCACGACTAGCCCAACACATCTGCTTTTGCTGAAACCGTTGGAAACCTTGTAAACACTGCACCCTTATGTTTCCAGGTTTCCACAAATTTACAAACCGTTATCATGCCCCGATATCACTTACAAAAATATAATGGCCATCAGAGCCGGTATCGCTGCCCGCAATGCAATCATCGGCATAAAACCTTCGCTTTATATATTGATGCCGAAACAAACCAACCCCTTGCAAGCCATGTAGGCAAATGCGACAGAATAGATAAATGCGGCTACCATTACACGCCTAAAATGTGGTTTGCGGATGCGCGCTTAGATAGGGGTGTCATCCTGAGCTTGTCGAAGGATAGCGGGAAGGCCAGCCCACCGTGGTTCGACAGGCTCACCATGACAGCCCCGCCACCATCGGTCATTCCCGAAAAACTATTTGTAGCCAGCCTTAAACACTACAACGGTAACCACCTCATTAGTTTTTTAACCAATATACTTGGCCATGGGGCGACACACCTGCTTATCAAACGCTATCATATCGGTACAGCTAAATACTGGCCCGGAGCTACGGTTTTTTGGCAGATCGACATAAAGGGCAAAGTACGCTCGGGTAAAATAATGCTGTATGATAAAGCGACAGGCAAACGTGTAAAACAACCATTTAACTATATAACCTGGGTGCATAAATTGCTACAATTAGATAATTTTAATTTGCAGCAGTGTTTTTTTGGCGAACATTTGCTGAAGGATAATAATATGCCCATAGCTATTGTTGAGAGCGAAAAAACCGCATTGATAGCCAGCGCTTTGCTCCCAAAAATGATATGGCTGGCCACGGGTAGCCTAAGCAACCTATCGGCGCAAAAGTGCGACGTGTTAAGAGGGCGGCAGGTGTGTTTGTTTCCTGATCTTAACGCCCTCGAAGCATGGCGTGTAAGATCGGAGCAATTAAATTATATTGTAGATTTTAAGGTATCAACCCTGCTGCAATTTTGTGCCGATGCGCAAAGCAAAGCACATGGATTTGATATTGCAGATTATCTGATAGCAACGATCGGAAGGATCAAATCCTAAATCAAACCTTCCGCCTCTTCCTCAAATTCTGATAATCGATATAATACAACACCTTCACCGAAAAGTTATTGTTTTGCGGGCTGCTGAAAACGCCGCGCAGGTTGTGCGAATAACCATACTCGCCCTCGTTGGTATCGGTAAGCACCGAGTTTTTATAGGCGATGCTCAGCTCGCTGCCCGGCGAGAACTGCCAAACGTAGATCATGTCGATATTGAAAGTGTTAAAAGCCTCGTCGTTGGAGGAGTTAAATTCCGAAGGTACGCGCGGTGCCAGGTTTCCGTCGGGCCGCAGGTTAAAAAAGCTCAGGTTGTTACGCACGCTCCAGTAATGGCGGGCACGTAGGGTAATACCCATATCGGCAGTAAAGGTGTATTTAAGGTTCAGGATATTTTCGACCGTGTTGCGGTGGTACAGCGAGAAAACCGAAGTATTGTTGGCATCAACCGTAAAAAAACCTAAAACCGAGCGCTGCGGGATATAGGTTACATCTTCGCCAAAGCTAAAATGATCGTTAACGCGGTAGGTGTAAAACAGTTCGTTGGTATTGCTGAACGAGCCGTGCCCGTTGCTGATCTCTACCAATTGTACAAAAAAGCCCCAGTAAAAACGCTTGGCCCGGTTGCTGTTGCCATACCAGTTGCCCCGGTAGCTAAACGGTGTATTGTATAGCATGCCGGCTACTTCGGGGGCGTAAAAATCGTGGCCGGCAGGTTGATAGTGGTAGTTGGTGCCCAACTGCCAGAAGTTTTTGAGCGAGATGTTACCGCCTACGGCATAGTCGGCAGTTTGAAAAGCCGATGGCGCGTACCGGCGCGAATAATAAATATTCGACCAGATGTTCCATTGCGTTAAATGTTTGGTAGGCTTGTAATTTGAATATTGAAGATAAAACGAGTGATCGAGATAATTGGGATTATTTAAAAAACCCAGATCGTTGGGGTTGTAATTCGGGCTCACATAATCTTCGGTAAGGTTGCCGGTAAAGCTGCCCTGGGTTTTATTGATGCTCACCTCGTATGCATAACCTTTAGTATCCGTTTTATCGGGATATACCAGGTTGCTCATAAAGCCAAAGCCACTTACGCCGTACGAGTTTTTTTTATTGTTGAGGTTGAAAGCAAAGCCGCCCACATCGGCATTATAATCGTTACCGAAACGGGTTACGTTGGTATTGATGAGCGTGAACGACGAATTGTTTTTCAGGTTTTGGTCGAGCACGATGATGTTGTAGTTAGTGGTGGGCGATGTTTGCGCCATACGGGTTTGCCCGGTTATGGTATCTTGTATCGTCGCGTCGGCCGATTGCTGCACGGCGTTAAAAACGCCGATGCCCAGGCCGCCGGCTGTCCGGCCCGAAAACTTGGTAGCGTTTAGCAGGCGTGTTTCGCTGGGTTGTTTAACAATCTCTTCGTTGGCATGGAGGGGTACATTACCATAGTCGATAGGCGAGCCGCCTACTCTGCGGCTGTAAAACAGGTTGCCTTTGTTAAACAGCTCGGTACCCTCGGTAAAGAAAGGCCGGTTCTCGTTATACTTTACCTCGAAAGGTGTAAGGTTAAGTACTTTATTGTCGCTTTGTACCTGGCCAAAGTCGGGTATCAGCGTCATATCGATAGTAAAGGTTTGGTTGATGCCGTACTTGATATCCATACCGCCGTTAACCGAATTAGTAGTGTTGGCTACACCGGGTGTATTGTAAGGATAGTGGTTTACATACGTCGAAAAGTAAGGGTACAGTGCCAGCCTGATGGGCGGTGTTAACTTTTCAATGCCCGTTAGCTGCCCTTCCTGATTGATAAAACCATTCTTTTTAGGGTCGAGCTCGTTCCAAAACAACTGTTTCTGCTCTTTCTGCCGTTTGCGCACCATGTTTAACCCCCAGGATTGTATGTCCTTTTTCGAGAAACGTAAAGCCGAAAACGGTATCCTGAACTCAGCCGTCCAGCCTTTATCGTCAATCTTTACTTTGCTTTCCCAAACGGCGTTCCAGTTCGAGTCTTCATTGCTGCCCCCACCCGGCACCGGCGAGTATTTGGCATCATACTGACTGCCCGCCGCGGTAACATAAAATCCCGAAGCGTTCAGTCCGTCGAGATAAGTATCCAGTACAATGCCGATAAAGTCGGCTGTGCCCACATTATCGCGGGTAGCCAGTTCGTGCGCTATTTTATCCGGGCCAGTTTCGTACATGTGGGCACCTACGTAAATAGCCGTGTTATCGTATAAGATGCGCACTTCGGTACGTTCTTCGGGTTTTTCGTGCCGGCCGGCAATGGGGTTAAGCTCAATAAAGTCGGTGGCTATCGGCGCGCTTTTCCACACGTCTTCATCAAGTACGCCATCAATTTTAGGTGCAGTGGTAATTTTTGTAGCCTGTAGTTTTTTAACCACGGGCTGTGCCTGGGCGGCACACAGTATTAGTGTAAATGCTACAAACAGGTAAAGTTGTTTCATTGGTAAGGTGTCAGCTAACAGATTAATTACACGTATAGACGTACTAAATTAACATTGGTTACAGCATTTTTTTGTTAAGGTTAAGTTAAGGACGTAATATTTAACAAATATTAACATTAAGATATTAATAATGAGCTAAATAAAAATAAGTTTGCTGTGTGATGATAAGCCATATAAAAATAAAATATTTTGATTTCTTAAATTCATTTTATTACTTTGAATATCAAAGTACTTTAAATGGAACAAAAAGATTTATTGGACGACCTGAGCTCCATCAAAAATATCATGGAGCGCTCAACCAAGTTTATCTCGCTTAGCGGGTTATCGGGCGTAATGGCCGGCGTGTATGCGATTTTGGGCGCGGCGTATGCCCTTACTGTATTTCAAAAAGAGAAAGCAGCAGGCCCTGGTGATGCCTACCGCGATGAAGCCATTATGCAGTTGACGTTAACCGCCGCCGCTGTTTTGATATTTTCGGTGTCGACAGGGATCTGGCTAACTATCCGTAAGGCCCGCCGGAAAGGGTTAACTGTCTGGAACCCTGTAAGCAGGGCATTGTTGCTAAGTGGAGGGATACCGCTGGCAACCGGGGGCTTATTTATTATCATTCTGCTTCTACAGCAACATTTTTCGATTATATCAGCCGGCTGTTTAATTTTTTATGGATTAGCATTAGTTTCGGCCAGCCATTATACCTTTGGCGATGTAAAATGGCTCGGTATATTTGAAATTTTAATAGGACTTGCAGCGTTGGCAATTCCCGGTTATGGTTTTTTACTTTGGGTGCTGGGTTTTGGGGTGATGCACATTTTATACGGTGCCATAATGCATTTTAAATACGATCGTGAAGTTAACACTAAATAATTTTGATAAAGCTTTCGAAAACCGCATCCGCCTGCAGGCCATGAGTGTGCTGGTAGCTAACGAAAGTTACGATTTTAACGCGCTTAAAGACTTGCTTGATGTTACCGATGGTAACCTGGCATCGCACCTGAAGGCTTTGGAGAAGGAAGAATACATTACCGTAACCAAATCGTTTTTAGGGCGCAAACCTAATACCCGTTACCAGGCCACAACTTCTGGACGAGAAGCGTTTAAAAAACACCTCGAGGCACTCGAAAACCTCATCAGGCAACAAAAATAAAAATTTTTTAATTGTTCACTTTGAATAGCAAAGAACTTTTAAATACACAACATGAATCAGGCTGTTAACCATCGTATCAAAATATATCTAACTATCGTCATCATTGGTCTGCTTATAAGTGGCATTACCGCCTTCCCTATCGAAACCGAATTGGCCTTGCTGGCAAAGCCCGGTTCCGGGATTATGAATCGCTGGCTCAATACCATTTATCAGGCGGTAAAAGCAACTAATCACAACTATCCATGGTTAAGTTATGGCACCGATTGGCTAGCCTTTGCACATGTTATGCTGGCAATATTGTTCATCGGCCCGCTACGCAACCCGCTTAAAAACATCTGGGTGATAGAGTTTGGGATGATCGCCTGCGTGTCGATATTTCCGCTGGCTTTTATCGCGGGAAGCATACGTGGCATCCCCATCTTTTGGCGATCGATCGATTGTTCGTTCGGCGTTTTTGCCATTATCCCGCTTTACCTTACGTATACGAATATTAAAAAGATAGACTAGACCCTAAACAATTTTAAACCATGTTTAAATTCAATATACAGTATTTCGCCTTTGCCCTTGGGCTATTTTTTGTAGAGTTATATATCGGCATATATATGCACGATGCTATTATCCGCCCATATGGCGGCGATGTGCTGGTTGGCATCCTGATCTATTGCTTCGTTAAAAGTTTTTTAAATAGCCCGGTTTTACCTACGGTGTTATCTGTTTTATTGTTCTGCTATCTGATTGAAATAGGGCAATATTTCAACTATGTAACAGCGTTGGGCTTGCAAAACTCGAGGATTGCCTGTGTTGTTTTAGGTACTGGTTTTTCGTGGATCGATATGCTGTGTTATACCGCGGGCATGCTTGTTGTTTTGTTGCTGGAGAGGATTATGCAATCAGAAAAAAGGATTTGATGGAATACTTTGTAAGGCCCGGTTCGATAGTGCGCCATATTTGGGGTAAAGGCGATACGGTATTGTTTATTTTTGCCGGTTCGGCCGCTGAGTTCGCGCTTAATAAAGCTGTCGACTGGCTGTATTTTACCGGGCGCCTGCCAGCAGATCCGCTGGGTCGTTTATTCAGCACGGTGTCTTATGCCAAAAGCATCATTTTTTCGGATAACGCGAACGCTTTAAAAGCCATCGATAAGATCAACGATATCCATCATAAAGTGGAAGTTGATCGAAAAGCCCGAATACCCGACTGGGCTTATCGCGATGTGCTGTTTATGCTGATCGACTATTCCATCCGCTCGTTCGAAGCTTTGGAACGGCCATTGACCGACTGGGAGAAAGCCGAAGTGTTCGATGTATTTTACCGGGTTGGCCAGCGCATGGGCATTACCGGCCTGCCCAAACTATATCCGGATTGGCTTATTATGCGCCGGGAGCACCTGGAGCGTGATCTGAAATGCAGCAAATTCACCACCGACCTGTATCGCCAATATAAAAAACACCTGGGTATGGTTCGGTTTATATTACTGAAACAGGTGCAGTTGCTTATCGCTCCCGACAGGGTGAAGCAACTGCTGCAAATCGGTAAGTATGTTTATATCAAACCAATCCTCGTGTTGTACAAACTTAGCCGCTTTATCGGGATCGATACTATTTTAAAAAGCGCGATGTTGCCGGCGCAATATAAAAAACAGATTTTGGAGTTGGACGGAGCCTGATGTTTATATTTGAGAAAAACCACTGCTAATGCGTATACTTACCATTTTAACTATATTAACAGCTTTAAACGTACCCTCTACTGTTAGGGCGCAAGCTAAAAACAATGAGCTGATCGAACCGGTCACTTTTCAAGGGAGGCATTATATAGCTTGTAAATTTAATCCGAAGCGATATCTTGTCGAAATGTTTAATCGCAACGACCGTGGCGATGTTTATACATTTCAAAGCCTTTTAGCCCGCAAAAGCCATACGCTCATTTTTGCCATGAATGCAGGTATGTACGAAAAAGATCTTAGTCCGGTCGGTTTGTTCGTATCTGAAGGGAAGACCATAAAACCCATAAACCTTGCTGCAAACTTACCCGGCAATTTCTACCAGCTTAAACCTAACGGGATATTTATTTTAGATGATCAGAATATCGCTCACATTATTACAAGTGAAAGCTATGCATCTATACCCTATCACGTAAAGTTAGCTACCCAGAGCGGGCCTATGTTACTGATAGATGGAGCGATTAACAACAATTTTAGCCAACGGTCCACCAATATCAATATTCGCAATGCTATCGGTGTAGATAATCAAGGCAACGCGGTTTTTATCATCTCAACAGATAAGGTTAACTTTTATGAATTAGCTCAACTGTTTAAGGAGCGTTACAATTGTAGCAACGCTTTGTATATGGATGGTTTTGTAAGCCAGTATTACGCTCCCGGTTTACAGGCGCATGCTACAGAACCCATTCCTCTCGGCACTTTTATTACAATTAGCCATCGATAATAGAAATCACTTTGCGTTTGCGTATTCCACCGGGTTACCCGATTCCGTCACTGTCGTCGGGTTCATCTTTAACCCGGTAATTTTTATCGTGTAAGCAATATCACAAGGCGCGCTGGCCGGCAAAGTTACGTGTAAACCCGAAGCATCCTGGGTAAAGGCCAGTTTTCCAGGTGCACCCAGCATAGTTACCGAGCTTATTTTACCTGCCGGGGCCAGCCCATCGGCAAGCGAAGTGATGGTAGCTGTTGTTCCCGGCCACTTGCCGCTGATAATGGCATACAGCGCGTCGCCTTTTACGGTAAAGTGGATAGCGTCTTTCTCGCCCTCGGCAAATTTTATCCAGTTATGGGTATCGTAGATAGCTTCGCCGTTTACTTGCAGCCACTTGCCAACACCTAATAAGGTTTCCTGCTGATCCTGCGGAATAGTGCCATCTGCCTTTGGCGATAAATTAAGCATCAGCGTACCGTTTTTACTTACGATGTCGATCAGTTTGTTTACGATAGATGCCGCGCTGGCAACCTTCATACCGTTGGTGTAGCCCCAGGTACTTCCAATCTGCGTATCCACATCCCATGTACCGGTGCGTATATCATGCGGAATCCGGCCTTCAAAGTCGAGTATTGAACCAATGGTGGCCGTATTTACGCCCGAGGGCGCGAAAGCCGCTTTCTTGGTATTCAGGGTAACTTCTTTGCCCCATTTTTTTGCGCTGTTGTAGTAATAAGCCGCAACCCGCAGTTTTAAAGGATCTAAAAACCGCTGATCAATGCCATTGTCAAACCACAATATATCAGGCTGGTATTTATCAATCAGCTCCGCATCGCGCTCAAACCAGCCCTGTAAAAATTTACGGCATGCTTCATCGCTGCGGTCGGCAACGTTGTAAAAAGCCTCCCATTTAGGGTCGAACAGATCGGCTTTTTCTGCTTTCATCTTTGCCAGCATATCGGCAGGCGGGTTAATAAACTGAAAGTTTTCAATTTGATGATTAGTGAAGCCAAATTTTAAACCTTGTTTACGTACCGCGGCACATAGTTCGCCTATCAGGTCGCGCTTCGGGCCTATTTGTTTGGCATTGTAAGGGGTAACTTTGCTATCCCATAAAGCAAAACCATCGTGGTGTTGGCATGTAGGCGTTACAAACCGCGCGCCCGATTTCTTGAATAGCTCGGCCCATGCCTGCGGGTCAAACTTTTCCTGGGTGAACATGGGGATGAAATCCTTATATCCAAATTTATCCTGCGGACCGAAATGTTCAATGTGCCATTGTCCGACACCCCCATTGGTATACATGTGTTTTTCGTACCACTCGTTATGGTAGGCCGGTACCGAATATAATCCCCAGTGCATGCACAGGCCAAACTTGGCCCCGGCGTACCATGCGGGAACTTTGTAGTTTTCTTTCAGTGATTCCCAGGTGGGCTTGTATGGTCCTTTAGGTATTTTAATGGTGATACCCTTTACGGCAGCCTCTACATTTTGCAGCGTGGTTTCGGGCGCCATGTCAAATCCGGTGTCGTTTCCGGCTTCGCCAATTTCTTTATTTAGTTTTCTGGTGACAGGCGCGTCATGCACCGCTTTGCGCCGCTCGGTAGTATCGCGATTTGTTGCCGCTGAGGCGGATATTGTTGTTAATAAAAAAGCTGTTAAAGCAGCAGGAAAAAATGTCTTCATCGTGATTTATCAGTTTTATAAAAGGCTACCAAAACTACGCATAGCCGCTACTTAATAATTTGCAACAAACAGACTTTATTTTGAATATAACAGATAAAACTGTCTGCTAACATACAATCAAAGGGCATGGCATAGCAGGTAGGACCATCAACCCAATAGACCTGAGTTTAAGAAGCCCGGTTAACGGCCGGTTCATCTGCTGCCCTTGTAAAGTCGGTTTCGGGATAGCGGCTGCCAAGAGGCAGGTTATGGCACGCCGGGCCGAAAAAATGGAAGGACTAATTGAAGGCGTGATTATCGAAAAAAACTATCGACGCTTAGCAGCGAAAAACAGATCAAGGTAAAAAACTATATGATAATATTTTTATATTTAAACGGCAATGTGGGTTATCATTAAATGTATGATAACCACAAAATGTATCGCTCCTAAAATATGAAAAGTGTAAAATATTACTGGTTAGTTTTATTGATACCTATTCTGTTCTTGATTCAGCTATCGGCCCAAGGACAAAAGCTTCCAAACGTGCAGCAAGGTAGCTTGACATCGCCATCAGGCATTAGGGTAGATGGCAAGTTGCTGGAATGGGATGGGCAATTACAGGCCTACAACCACGCTACCGATATTTTTTATACTTTAAGTAATGACGATGCCAACCTGTACTTAACCGTGCAGGCCACCAAGGCGCGTGTTATTGATAAAATAATAGATGTGGGCCTAACCTTCGTGGTAAATTACGCAGATAAAAAAACAGATGATGCCAAAACAAGCATTAGTGTTACTTATCCACATTTGGATGTGGCCAACGGGCAACGCATCATTATTAATGCTGGAAAGAAAGCTAAACCGGAAGTGGCCATACCCGTTATTCGCGGGAGGCCGGTATTTGCCGATACCACAGACCAGTTGCCTAAGCGCACAGATTCGTTAGTAAAAGTGGCGAATAACTTGCTGCATACCAACGCGCGCGTTATATCACTTAAGGGCATCCCCGAAATTGCCGATGACACGCTGTCCGTTTATAACGAACAGGGCATACGGACAGCAGCTAATTTCGATAGAGAAGGGAACTACACCTATGAATTAGCGGTCCCGCTTAAATATTTACACTTGCCAGCCAACGATCAGAAATTTAGTTACAGTATTAAAATTTTAGGAAGGTTGGAACATCCTAAACACGGCATAGTAACCAGGTATATTTACCGGGATGGGCACGCGGTCGATGTTGATCAGGACTTGGATTCGACTACCGATTTTTGGGCTGAATATACGCTGGCAAAAAATAAATAACACAGGTTATGAAAACTTAAGCGCCGAGCCATTAACCACGGTGCTTTTATTGTATATTTATTTTTTTGTTTAACCAAACTGACTCATGAAACAATATGTATTACCGCTGGCCATGCTTTGTGGCCTTGTGCTTAGTGCCAATGCCCAGCGCAGTGGAGGCGCTGCCGAACCTTCGACTGTAAAAAATGATCAACCTATATCAAAAAGCCGTGTTTTAAAGGTCGATTCGGCCATGGTGACCAAACACACTGTTACCATTAAGGGCCAGGTAGTGCCATACACAGCTACCGCGGGTAGCATCCCTGTTTGGGATGAGGATGGCCGCCCAATCGCCGGTGTTTTTTATACGTATTACGAGCGCGAAGACGTTACAGACCGCACCAACCGGCCGCTGGTAATATCGTTTAACGGCGGGCCTGGTACGCCATCGGTTTGGATGGAAATTGGTTATACCGGCCCACGGTTGTTAAATATTGATGAAGAAGGCTACCCCGTACAGCCTTACGGTATCCGCGAAAACCCGAACTCGATACTGGATGTGGCCGATATTGTTTATGTTGATCCTGTGAATACCGGCTATTCGCGCCCGGTAAATAAGGATATCCCAACCGCAAAATTCTTTGGGGTGAACGAAGATATTAAATACCTGGCCGAGTGGATCAACACCTTTGTTACCCGCAAGGGCCGCTGGGCATCGCCTAAATTTTTGATTGGCGAAAGCTATGGAACCACCCGTGTTTCGGGCTTGGCGCTCGAGTTGCAAAACAGTCAGTGGATGTACCTGAATGGTGTAGTATTGGTGTCGCCAACCGATTTGGGTATTAATCGTAGTGGCCCGGTCGACGCGGCATTGAGCTTGCCTTACTTTGCGGCTACGGCCTGGTATCATGGTGCTCTGGCGCCCGATCTGCAGGCTAAAGATGTGACCGCTATTTTGCCCGAAGTTGAAAGCTTTACCATTAATGAGTTGATTCCAGCCTTATCAAAAGGTGGTTTTATCGAGGATGCCCAGCGCAAAGCTATCGCGGCAAAAATGTCGCGCTATAGTGGCTTGTCCGAAAAATTTATCTTGCAAAACAACCTCGATGTTTCGGCCAACCAGTTTTGGAAAGAGCTGCTTCGCGATAAGGGTTATACCATCGGCCGCCTGGATTCGCGCTATAAGGGTATCGACCGTAAAGATGGCGGCGACGGGGTGGACTACAATGCCGAGTTAACTGCCTGGCTGCAGGCTTTTACACCGGCCATTAATATTTACCTACGCGGCGAACTGAACTATAAAACCGATATCAAATACAATATGTTCGGTCCGGTTTGGCCCTGGAACAACAACGGAAACCGCACCGGCGAAAATCTGCGCCAGGCCATGGCGCAAAACCCGTACCTGCACTTGCTGATCCAATCAGGCTACTTTGATGGTGCCTGCGATTATTTTAACGCCAAATACAGCCTGTGGCAACTTGATCCGAGCGGCCGGTTAAAAGATCGCCTGAAATGGGAAGGCTATAAAAGCGGGCATATGTTATACCTGCGTAAAGGCGACCTTGCAACAGCTACCGAAAACCTCAGGACTTTTATCCGCGAGTCAACACCGAAGCCGGGACAACCTGCTAAATACTAAAAAGAGCTCCGGCTTATCCGCCGGAGCTCTTTTTAGTATAGTTAATTTAACATGAGTTCGATATAAGAATTTTGATGTCATTTCGACGAGTAGTAGTGGCAAAACGCATTGGGGCGAGGAGAAATCTTCTGCATCATGCGGTTTACTTGCTAATCTCAGAAGATTTCTCTTTCGCGCAAACGCTCATCCCCGCCCGTTGCTCTATCGAAATGACAATTTTTGTGCTATATTTCTTATTATCGAATTCACGTTAATTTTCATCAATCAATAAACGGCAGGTTTTGGGGCAGATCTAATCTCGCCACACCTATCATATCGTCGGCCATGCCGTAATACACGTCAAAACGGTCGGGTTGGTCGATATCTGTGCGCTGATCGATCCCCGTAGGGAAAACTACATCGGCAATAACACCTACCCTCTCATCGGGCAGATCGGGTTTCAAGATAGGTTGGATGGTTCTGAAAATTACATCATAAGGATCGTTTTCTGATAAAATCATCAACCCCGCCGAATAACATAACGTTTTCTTGTCTGTGTCGGATCGTTTGCTTTCGTGTACACCATGATACAAAAACATCCAGCCAAAGCGGGTTAGCACCGGCGGCGTACCTGCACCTATTTTCAAAGCCTCCCAGTCGGATATTGGTATTGCCAGCGGCCGGTGTGAGGTAAATACACCCGGATTCCATTTATCATTTTTTTCGGGATGTATATGGCAGTAGCTTAGCCAAATGCTTTCGCGATGTTTATCTACTTCCTCATCCCAGGGCTTTTTGGCCTTATCTTCCGGTCGGGTGCCAGGGAAAAGCGGCCTGTGCAGCATACCCAACGCACGGTGCCCATGCGGACTGGGTACAGCGCACGGAAACAGGCAGGCATCTTTATCGCTAACGCCGTCAAAATCGATATGCTCGTAAGGCGAATAACTGGCAAGGCCCAGGCGCTCCCATTTAAGCAGGTCCTTGGATTGCGCCAGGGCAATTCGCGGCCCGTTTTCTGAAAAGGCGGTATACGTCATGATATAGTATTCCAACGGCTCAACATAAGCTATCCGCGGATCTTCGCAACCGCCTCCGCCTTCGGGGCGTTTTTCATAATCGGCTTCAGGTTCCAACGCTATGCCTAAGCGCTCAACGCCCACCGGGTCGCCCTTGTCGTCAAATTGAACACGAGTTACCGCAATGCGCGAATAATTATCCTTGGTAGCTATCCGCGGGAAAAGGTACAATTGCCCGTCTTTTCCGCGCACCACGGCCGGGTTTAGTACGCCGCCGGCCTCCTGTGGGTTGTTCATATCCGGCTTCATAATAGTGCCGAGGCGTTTAAGTTTAAATCCACTCATATATTTTGTTAATTGCCTTGTGTGCCATGTTTTTCGACCGCCGTTAAACAAATAATCACTGTTTTTATCAAAGTTTTAGTATCTTCAGGATCGCGCACTTGTATACAATCGGCCCCGGTTGTGCTTGCCGGATAATCGTTACCTCCCTTAAACAGGGCATCACCTACAAACAACATCTCATCAATGCCTATCTCTAAAATATCCTGCAGTTTGTGCATGCCATAAGCTTTATCGATACCGTGCTTGGTTACATCGATAGAGGTTGCCCCGCCCAGCATAACCTGAAACTCGGGTATCATTTTATCCAGAATAGCTTTAATTTTTTTGCGTTTGGCAAATTTTGGATCCCAGGCTTTTTTAGGTTCGAGCGGCGCCTTTTGCCCCAGTGCCGAATAGGTAATCTGGCTGCCGCGATCCTCTATCTGCTCACCCCATGTTTTATCAACTTTAAAACCCGCCTTATCAACCGCCTTGTTCAACGCCCGGATGATCTTTTTCTTTTGCGTATCGGTAAAGTCTTCTGCATACAGCTTTTTCCATTTTCGGCTGTCATATTCGTAAAAACGGGTGCCGCAGGTAGGTAAAATAGATAGTTGCTCCAACTTGCTGTTTTTGGGCAGTTTGGATATCACCTGCTTTTTAAACTGTGGCCAGGCTCCGCCCGAGATGACAGCTACCCGCGCAACGTTGAGCAGGGCACTCAGCAAGCGGGCCATCTCTTTATCCAGCGGCGCTTTGCTTTGGGCCAGCGTGCCGTCGAGGTCGAATACGATAAGCTTTTTCATTTTCAGGTTTGCTCCGGCTTGCTGCCGGTTTCACGAATACACCAACACACTACGTGCCCAATTGGTTTGCGTATAATGTAACATGCTTATGATGAAAAAAATGTAATGTCGAATAAACAAATTGAAAGTGCGTTTTTTCGACAGTTTTAATACCTTTGTGGGCTTAAATTTTACGAGCTAAAAGAGATTAAAAGATGTTTGAAAATCTTTCGGATAAGTTAGACAGGGCGTTTAAAGTCCTGAAAGGACAGGGTACCATTACTGAAATAAATGTGGCCGAAACCATGAAGGAAATCCGCAAGGCCCTTCTGGACGCCGACGTTAACTATAAAACCGCTAAGGCATTTACCGACGATGTAAAGCAAAAGGCCATTGGTCAAAACGTACTGACCTCGATATCGCCGGGCCAGTTGCTCACCAAGATCATGAACGACGAGCTGACCGAATTAATGGGCGGTTCGACAGCCGAGTTGAACTTCCCGGCTACGCCTACGGTTATCCTCATTGCCGGTTTAAACGGTGCGGGTAAAACCACGTTCAGTGGTAAGCTGGCCAATTTTTTAAAAACACAAAAAAATAAAAAGCCGTTGTTGGTTGCCGGCGACGTTTATCGCCCTGCCGCTATCGACCAATTACAGGTTTTAGGTGAGCAGATCGGTATTGAGGTTTATGCCAACCTCGAGTCGAAAGATCCGATCGCCATTGCCCGCGAGGGTGTTGCCCGCGCTAAACAGAACGGTAATAACGTGGTGATTGTGGATACTGCCGGCCGCTTATCAATCGACGAGGCCATGATGGTGGAGATTGAACAGGTAAAAGCGGCAGTTAACCCGCACGAGATATTGTTTGTGGTTGATGCCATGACCGGCCAGGACGCTGTGAACACCGCCAAGGTGTTTAACGACCGTTTGGATTTTACCGGTGTAGTATTAACTAAACTGGATGGCGATACCCGTGGTGGCGCGGCGTTGTCGATCAAATCGATAGTGAATAAGCCGATCAAATTTATCGGTACCGGCGAGAAGATGGAAGCGCTGGACGTTTTCCACCCTGATCGTATGGCTTCGCGTATTTTGGGTATGGGCGATGTGGTATCGCTGGTTGAACGCGCGCAACAGCAGTTTGACGAAAAGCAGGCGGCCGAGCTTCAGAAAAAGATCCGCAAAAATAAATTTGACTTTAATGACTTTTACGGGCAGATACAGCAGATCAAAAAGATGGGTAACATGAAAGATCTGATGGGCATGATACCAGGCGTTGGTAAAGCGATGAAAGATATTGAGGTGGATGACAACGCTTTTAAAGCTATCGAAGCCATTATTCAATCGATGACGCCGTTTGAGAAAGAGAATCCGGATAGCATCAACCAAAGCCGCCGTAACCGTATCGCAAAAGGGTCAGGCACTAACATTACCGAGGTTAACCGCCTCATTAAACAGTTTGAGGATATGCGGAAGGTAATGAAACAGATGAGTAACCCTGCCGCTATGGCCAGCATGATGAAACGCATGCCTAAAATGTAAAAACCCGGTTTAAACCACTTTAAACCGTATTGGCGACTGAACACCAACTATTACCTTTGTGTATAGAAAAGTGTTCAGTCGCTTTTGTTTTTATAGCGCGACATCTTGATCTTTTTTTGTTTTAATTTATTGATTATTAGTTATTTAATTTAGGTTTTGGTAATCACCTGTTGAGTTTGGTAGGATTATCGCACATGTTTCTGTACAGTATTAACTAATATTCAGAAGTCATGAAAAAGTTATTTAGCCCCTTACTTTTTGTTGCGGCCCTTTTTGCGGCCGAGGTAAGTAATGCCCAAATTAATGTTGGTGCAAGTACCGCAACTAAAATAGCAACCCAAACCGCTATACCAGCTGTAAACCCAGCCGCCACTACTCAAAAAGTAGTTACCCAGGCTACCGATGCCAGCAAACAGGCAGCTATGCAGTCGCAGGCCGCTGCACAGACTGCTGCCAGCAAGGCCGCTGCTGCTAAAGCAAATGTTGATGCTACATCAAACACCGCAGTAAATACTTCAAAAGCTAATGTAGATGCTACTTCAAATACTGCCGCTTCGGCTTCCAAATCAGGTATCAGCGCCAGCGAATCAGCCAAAGCCAATGTTAGCGCTGACGCGGATAAAACCGTTTCGGCAGCCAAAACTACATCAGCAAATGTTGCTGTAAATGCTAATGCTAAAAAAGATGCGGCTATCAGCACATCAAAAGCTGGTGTAAACGCTGCTGCCAATACAACTGCAGCTGCTAAGGCCAATGTTAACGCCAGGGTTCATCATGGTGTTGCAGCAACCAAAAGCGCTTCAGCAAATGCGCTTGCCAATGCTTCGGCTAAAAAGGAAGCTGGTATTAATAAAGCCGATGCCAGTATAACTGCTGCCAAAACCCATGCTACCAATGCACGCAGCAAGGTGGCTGTTAACAGCAATACCAGCACCAGTGGTTCAACTTCGGTAAATGCTTCGCCTAAAAAAGCTAGCTTAAACAGTAATAGCACCACTGCATCAAATACCAGTGTTAAAGCCGGTAAAAAACACGCTTCAGTAAGCGGTTCGGCAACCGATAACACCAGTGCGACCGCATCAAAAAATTAACTAACAGCCATCGTTTAATTAAAGCATCAAAAAGGCCTACGGGCCTTTTTGATTTTAACTTCCGTTCCCAACTCAACTTTATCGCGATGAAAAAGCTTAAACTTAGCATCATCCTGCTTGCCGCAATAACCGTTCAAAATGTTAATGCACAAACCCCGGCCATCGATAGCACCCATACTAAAAGCATATTTTTTAATGCGGGTTTACAGTATATATCTAATTTAACCTATGCTGGCCGCCGCGATAACTCGAGCGTGCCAATTTTGCTGCCCATGTTTACCGTGGTGAGTAAGCAAGGTTTGTTTGTGAGCGCGGCTGGCTATTTTGATCTTAACGGCAGCAATTCGGGCACTGAGGGCCTGAGCGTAACACCCGGGTACGTTTTCTCATTTGATAAAAAGAAAGAGTTTGGCGGGGCCATATCGTTTACTAAATATTTCATTACCAACAGCAGCCCTATCATCCTGTCATCGTTTAACGCCACCATAGATGGACAATTGAATTATAACCCGGCTAACATTGTAAAAATTACCCTTGGCGGCAGCTATCGTTTTGGTAAACAAAACAACAACGATATTGTGAACAACCTGGAGCTAAGCAAAGAGATACAGCTTTTTAAAACCGGCAACAATAAAACCGATGGTTTAAAAATAGCGCCAACAGCTACGCTATACACGGGCACTCAATCGTTTTACGAAACGTATTACACCACATCGCAGGTACAGCGCGCTGTTGAAAACCCCGGCTCTCCAGGCTCGGCGGGGATATTAGGCGGGCTTGTCCCGGGTACCGGCACACCGGCTACGACGCCTTCGCAAACCATCATTAACGAAACCGATACGCAACAAAAGCAACAGCAGGTAAAACAATACACCGTTTTGGCGGCCAGCGCTACCTTGCCGGTTACGTATACACTTAACAAGGTGCAATTTACACTCACGCCCTATTTTATTAAACCGTTTAACCAGGTTGATTATAATACCAATACCAGCATGAACGGGCTTTACTTTTTATTTACGGGCGGTGTTAGCGTTACCTTTTAACGGCGCTTATAATAATGCTTTGGTTTGTAAGGTTTTAATTTTCTTCAGCATTCCTTTTTTGAGTACGATCTCGATTTTGCGCGCTTTTTTAATGCGAAAGGTTGCCGCGTCTTTTTTTGGCGTAGGGTTGGTTGACATTATAGTTAAATTTATTGGGGTAAACAGCTATCGTTATCGATCTAAATTGCGCCTAAAACTCCAAAAATCAACTGTTGAAATCACCCGAAAAGTACCGTGTTTTAACGGTATAAAAATTAAAAATTGATTTAATAACTTTAGCCCAAACACTAAACCCGAACAACAATGGCTAAAGGACATCAGCCGGTTGATAGCAACCTGGCAAGCGCATGCGTAAAAAACTACCATGCGATATTTAAAGGAGCTGCTGACAGAAGAATAGCAGACGCGTTTACATCAGATGTTGTTTTCGACAGAGAGCAACTCATCGCATGGTTAAACTCACTAACTACTGATTGTGTGAAGATTTCGATAGGCGTATATACGCCCGAATTTGTGGCGAAATACCCCGGAGCGAAGCTTAACCGTTTAACCACTTTTTTAACCCCATGCAATTCGCAGCCATCAAAAGTACTGGGCGCCCCCGACCCTGGTGATGACGGTTCTGGCAGTGGCGGGGGAATTACCACTTACAACTTGGGCGAGTTAACCCCTTAATACCTAAATGACTATACACTATTACATTTATTTTCAACTTCTAAGCCTTTTGTTGGCTATCTGTTTTTACAAAGGACTTAAAAGGTTTAAACTTTTGGGGTTTATCCCTTTATTAGTTATTGTTTGCATTACCGAGATAGTTGCCATAAACACAACTTTTTTTGGATGGGCAAACAATAACCTGTTGATATATAACTTATATGTAATAGTGAGTACGCCAATTACGGTGTATATATTTTTGAGGATGCTTGGCTACCAGGGGCTTAAAAGGTCGCTGTATATAAGCATGGGTGCGTTGTTGTTTATATTTACTGTGCTCAATTTTTTATTTGTGCAGGGGCAGGTAAATTTTAACACCTATTCGCTTATCCTGGTGGAGTTTGTGATAGCGATGCTGGCTTTGCTGGTTATAGCCCGCTTATTCAGGGAAGATGACAGCACGATATTGCTGAACCATCACCCCTATTTCTGGATCAGCGCGTCGACATTAATATTCAGCGCAGTTACTTTGATTGTGTTGGGCCTGCAGCAGTTCTTTTTATTAAAGCGTATACAAATAGGCGGCGTTCAAATTTACAGGGTGATCATGCCTGCCATCAATGTTTTTTTATATTCGTGCTATAGTTATGCATTTTATCTATGCAGGAAGTTAACCAACAAGTTGTTGTAACCATAATTACAGCCATCATTTTATTGCTGGCCATTGCTATGATTATGTTGTTGTTAGCTGTTTACTATACCAATACCAAAAAGCGGCTGATCAGAGAAAAGGAGATACTCAAGGCTACCTACGAACAAACCATCCTCAAAACCCAGCTCGAAATACAGGAGCAAACTTTTCATAATGTTAGCCAGGAGATACACGATAATATCGGCCAGGTACTTTCGTTTGTGAAGTTAAATTTAGGCACAGCAGTTGGCTTAAGCAATGAAGAAAAAGATGACAAAATAGCCGAAAGCAAAGACCTGGTTGCACAGGCTATTGGTGATCTGCGCGACCTGTCGAAAAGTTTAAGCTTTGATCATATATCCTCAAACGGATTTATAGCCACTGTTAAAGCCGAGATACAGCGCATCAATAAAAGCAAGCTGATAGGCATTGTGTTAAACATCGAAGGTGAATATTATAGCCTTGACGAGCAACGCGAACTGGTGATGTTCCGTATCATGCAAGAGTCTGTAAATAACGCTCTGAAGCATGCGGGGGCCAAATGTTTAACCGTGAGTTTGCAATACTCGCCAGAATTGTTTACCTTAACAATAACTGATGATGGCTCGGGCTTCGATCAAAAAGAAGCGATGAGCAAAAGCGGCTCCGGATTAAAGAACATTAGAAACAGAGCAAGTTTAATAGGTGCCGAATACCGCATCAACAGTGCTGTTGGGCGGGGTTCGGAAATAAAAGTTACCCTAAACCCGGTTCAACAAAAAATCTATGTCAACCCAACCCATACAAGTAGCATTAGTTGATGATCATCGCCTTTTCAGAAGCGGCATACGGTCATTGATCAATAATTTTAGCGGCTATCAGGTTATCCTTGAAGCCGCTAACGGTAAAGAGTTCGGCGAAAAGATCAGTAAGAAATTTAAGCCCGATGTGGTTTTGATGGATATTAACATGCCCGAAATGGATGGGCTTGCCACCACACAATGGCTAAGGCAAAACTATCCGGAGATACATGTGATCATTTTATCGATGTTTGAGGATGCCGAAAAGGTTTTAGCCCTGGTAAAAATGGGCATTAAAGGGTATTTGCTAAAAGATTCGGAACCTGAAGATTTTAAAGAAGCTCTTAACGCGGTATCCAACAACGAAATATATTACCCGGCATTTGTTTCCAAACATCTTGTAAATAGTTTGACAGTAGGGTCTTCGACTGCCGGTAACTTTAAATTAAACGACCGGGAAAGTGAGTTTTTGAAGTATGCCGGTACCGAACTCACATACAAAGAAATTGCCGACCGGATGAATGTAAGCGCCCGTACGGTTGATACCTATCGCGATCAGCTTTTTGAAAAGTTACAGGTAAAAAGCCGGGTTGGCCTGGTATTATATGCCATTAAAAACAAACTGATAGAAGTGTAATACACGTGTACGATATAATACAACAAATAAAAACCGTTTGACAGGCGATATTATTTTAATGGGTTATTTTATATTTTTTATTATAGGTTTAAATGGAGCAAACGCTTACATTTAATATAATAAAGTTTTTTTATTTTTAAACCTATGAAATTTCGGCTATTTGTATTTTATATTCTGTTCATCTGGCCGATATCCGTTCTAGCACAAACCAACACATTAAAAGAAGTTAACGGGCTGCCAACCCGTGAACTTTATGATATGATGGTCGACAAAAAAGGCTTTTTGTGGGTCACGCATGACCTTGGAGTTACCCGTTTCGACGGTATTAACTATACCCATTTTTACAATCCCAAACAAAGTTCGTTAAGCGGTACCGGCCTTACTGAGGACCAGCAGGGCCGTATCTGGTTCAATAACTTTACCGGGCAGATATTTTATATCGAGAACGAAAAGATGCACCTGCTTGCCGGTTACGATTATAAAAAAGAGTCGACTTTTCCGCGTATCGGGTTATACAAAGGTCAAATTGTGGCTACCAGTAAAACAGGGCTGTTTTTTTGTGATACTAAAACCCTGCAATGCCGCTATGTAAGCTGTAAAAGCTCGCCGGTGGTTGGCATCACATCGCTGGCGATAATGAACGACAGGATTATTGCCTACGGTGCCGCCCACTGGTACATCTACACGGATAAAGGCGGCCTGCGTGCAGTAGCTATAAAAGGGAACAATACCGCGCTGATAGGTACTAATTCATCCACCCTCAATACCCAAACCTTTAGGGATACGGCTTATATTGCCTCAAACCCGGCGGGTGTATTGAGCAAAGTGCTGGCTACAGATACGTCTATCACCATAAGTGAGCAAAAAACCTATAAATACTTTATCAATACTATATCGGTACAGCCTAATGATGTGCTGGTAAACACCACGCAAAACACCGAGTCGGTTTACGGAAAAGAACATCTGGATGGCTACAACCTGAGCGATGTAGTAACCGATAAGGAAGGGAACACCTGGTACGCCAGCTTGAAAAAAGGCCTTTTTGTACGCTACAAACAAATAGACTGGGATAAAATAGAACTTCCTAAACCCAATACCGACGATGTAGTTAAAACCGTGCAGCAAACCAATGGGCAGTTGCTTTTGGGTACCCAGGGCGGTAAGTTAATGTTTTATGATCCGAAATACCCAACTATAAAAGGGTGGATAGACCTGCCATTGCCGCAAGCGCCGGTAAACATCATCTATCCTTTAGGCGGCGATGACTACCTCATTGGTACTTCGGTAGACAGCTATATGTTTAATGCCAAAACCAAGGCGTTTACCAAGATCAATGTAGCGGCTATTAAACAGGTGGTAAGTACCGATAAAAGTATATTTCTGGCCACAGCAACGGGTTTGATCATCTTCCCTAAAAATTATTCTGAGCAATGGGAAGCCGAAATGAAGAGACAATTTGCCGGAGCCATACCACAGCATTATAGCAAACCTTATTTTCTTTCGTTCAGGCAACGGTGCCGCGCATTGTGTTACGACCCATATTCAAAATCGTTATACGTAGCCTTTAAGGATGGCATTTACACCATAAACAGCAAAGGCGCCCAACCGTTCTTGTATAAAAATGCACCGGTATATGCTATCTCGATAACTTATGCCGAAGGTAAGGTGATCATTGGCAGTATTGATAATGGGCTGATCATCATCGATCATGATGTGGTGAGTAATTTTACAGCCAGCCAGGGCTTATCTACAGCCGCTGTGATCAAGATGCGAGCATTTGGCAACCACCTCTGGGTGTTGGGCAGCGGGTCGATCCAGATTCTGGATCTTAAGACGTTCAATTTTATCAACAACTATAACCTGCCGTCATTGTCAGACGCCAATATTTCCGACTTTGAAGAGATGCACGATACCGCCTATGTGGCCACCGGCAGCATGATGGTTAAGGTGCCGCTGGTAAAACCGAAGGATGGCCCCGGTTTTATGGGGTACCTGTTGAGTATCAAGCTCAATAATGTTGATTCGGTACTTAACGGCTCCAGCAATTTTCATTGGTATGATAACGACTTGCAGTTTAACCTGGGCGTACCTATTTACCATAACGCCAACTATATCTATTTTAAATACCGTTTAAAGCAGAATGATAAAACCCCCTGGCAGGTTACTAAGCCGGGCGAGCGTAGTGTTACCTTCCCTTCGCTAATGCCGGGCAACTATGTTTTTGAAGCGGTAGCCCAGCACCCGCAAATGGGCGCGGCCGAAAGCCCGGTTATTTATAAGTTTTCGATATTGCCCCCATGGTGGCAAACCTGGTGGTTCAGGATGTTGAGTGTTGTTGTGATAACCGGCCTGGTAGTAGCTTTTGTAAGAATATATTACCTGAGGCGTTTAAACCGGCAAAAGGTAGCTTACGAAAAAGAACTGGCCATACAAGACGAACGACAGCGCATCAGCAGCGAAATGCACGATGATATTGGCGCTGGCTTATCGGCACTGAAGCTTTTTGCCGGCGCGGCCAAAGCCAAATCGGATAAAAACAACATCGAGGTTGATAAGATATACAATATGCTGAGCGACCTGTCGGATAAGATACGCGAGGTAATATGGAGCCTGAACGTGGATAACGACAGTCTGGAAAATCTATTGTATTACATTCAGTTTCAGGCTACTAAATTATTCCAATACTCGGATATCGATTTTGATACCCATGCACCAAATGGGGTGCCACCTGTGGTTATCAACGGGGTGATGCGCCGCAATGTATACCTTATTATTAAGGAAATATTGCATAATGCATTGAAACACTCCCAGGCTACAACCGTTGTGCTCGACTTTGCAATTGAAAATGATAACCTGGTTGTTATTGTTAAAGATAATGGCGTGGGCATTAAAAACACTAAATCCAGTCCGGATAGTATGGGTTTAAAAAGCCTAAACCAGCGCATACAAACCATCAAGGGTAGTATGGACATTAACAGCGAAAACGGTACTACAATAACTATCCACATGCCTTTAGCTAACTTGAAAGGTGTCTAAAAATATTTCTTCACAAGCATTGTTGTTTGCTAAAAATATTAGCAAATTTGTATTATGTCGCATGAGGAAAATCCGGAATATTTTAAAGGCAGAGGAGCGCAGGTTAATACCCACAACAAGTTTCTGAAAAACAAATATGTGATGGAGCATATCGAGGGGCTTGACGAAGCTATGCTCGAAAACTCGGCTACACAGATATTTGAGGAGCATGCTAAAAAGATCATAAGCGAATCGAACAGCCCCGATCTGCATTTTATGCACTCCATAAACCCTTACCAAGGCTGCGAACATGGCTGTATTTACTGTTATGCCCGCAACACACACGAATACTACGGGTTTAGCGCCGGGCTGGATTTTGAGCGCAAGATCATTGTAAAGCGCAACGCTGCCGATCTGCTGGAAAAGCACTTCAATAAAAAAAATTATGAACCGGTAGTGATCCTGCTTTCAGGGAATACGGATTGCTACCAGCCGCTGGAACGCAAACTAAAAATTACCCGCTCGATGCTGCAGGTGTTTTTAAAATACCGGCACCCGGTATCCATTATCACCAAAAACAATGTGATTTTACGCGACCTGGATATTTTAGGCGAATTGGGCAAACTAAACCTGGTGCATGTCAATGTATCGCTAACCTCGCTTAATGAGCAGCTGCGGCAAAAGCTTGAGCCGCGAACTATCACCGCTACAGGCAGGCTGGCGGTAATACAAAAGTTATCAGAAATTGGCGTGCCGGTACGGGTAATGGCCGCGCCGATCATTCCAGCCTTAAACAGCAACGAAATACCAGATATTATTAAAGCAGCGGCCGACCGTGGGGCGCTTGCCGCTGGTTTTACTATTGTGCGGCTTAACGGCAGTATTGGTGAAATATTTACCGACTGGGTACACAAAGCATATCCCGACAGGGCCGAAAAGGTATTGAACCAGATTATGGACTGCCACGGCGGGCAACTTAACGACAGCCGGTTTGGCACTCGCATGAGCGGCGAAGGAAACATAGCACGGTCCATTCATCAATTATTCAGGATGAACTGTAAGCGTTTTTTGGCCGGCCGGGAAATGCCTGCTTATAATTATAGTTTGTTTACGCCGCTTAATGGCAAGCAAACTGAGTTGTTTTGAGGCTTATTGAAGTTAGTTCGGGATAAGTGTAATTTTAAAATAAAAATTGTGTCATTTCGAAGGAGCCAGGGAAGGAATGAGCGATTTCTCCTCACCCAGCTACACAGTCTACCCGTTTTCGTCGAAATGACATTGTCTTTTAATCCCCAATTCCATTATTTCCCCCCCGACCGCTTAATACCATCCCTGGCTTTTTGATCGAGGCTGTTTTTAAACTGTTTGGTTTTAAAATCGAAAACCATGTTGTAGGCAGTGCGGGCCCGGGCAAAATCTTTACGTTCTTCGTAAATAATGCCGATACGTATAGCCGAGCTTGCCGCGTAATGGTAAGTTGAATTACGCCCGATAGCGATAGCATTGTTGTAGTATTTGATGGCTTCGTCGTTTTTGTCCATAGCATCGTAAATACGGCCCAGGCGATAATAGTATTCGATCTTATCGCGCGGCAGCGAAAAGTCGTTAACTGTTTTATTGCTCAGGGCGGCAATGGCTTTGGTGTAAAAACCTCCGTCGCACAGCAAACGTGCGCGTAGCAAATCCGCATCGGGCGGATTATCATTAGCCTCGTCTAAAGCCTGTTTATCCTTATCGTTGTATAAGTTACCCTTGCTTTTTACCAGCTCAATAAAGGCGTTGTAGCGTTTCATATCACCATCAAGCAAACAACTCCAGGCCAGGTGCAGGTAGGTGTCTTTAATAAAATTAACGCCGCTGTAGGTTTTTAAAAATTTGTTGAAGTAGTTGTTAGCATCCTCATCCTGCCGGTTCATTTTGGCAATGGCCAGCAAATAATCCATGTAAGCGTAAGGCTGATATTCAGGGCCCTGCACCCTGTTTTGAAACAGGCCGATAGCCTCGTTACTATGACCGGTACGCAGAGCTGCATAACCGGCTATATACGATTTTAACAGGCTTGCGCTATCGATACCGTTTACCATGTGCAGCATTTTGTTGTAAGCCAGCGGATCGTTCACCACATCGGTTTGTATGTAGGTTAAATAAAACACCAGTTCATCATAACTAAAAGCATATCCGGTTTTCTTTAAGGTTTCCGAAAGTCTTTCAAGCGTCTGCACGCCTGTTTGGGTATCGCCTTTTATCCCTAAAAAAGCCAGGATACTTTTTAACGGGCCGCCGGGTAACGAGCCTAGTAAAACATTAACTACGCCCAGCGGAATATAGGCCGGCAGAAAATTGGGATACTTTTTAACGTTGCTTTGCAATAAGCGGTAGGCTTTGTTGATTTCGAAACCGGCGGTAGTGTATTCGGCAAAGCGGCTGTGCAAAAGCGCCCATTGCAGGTTAACCTGGGCGATGCAATAGTTATAATAAGGGGAGTTTTCGCTCTCTTGCTCCAGCCTGTCTATCCGTGTTGATTTATTGGCCTGTAGTTTTTCAAACTGGTCGCGGTTTTCGGTGGTAAGTATGGTGAAAAAATCGTAGTAATTGTCGAGTAAAATAGTGACAGCGTTTTGTGGGTGTACCGCTTTTTCCCTGCTGATCAGTACCCGGGCCTCGCTTAGCCGCAAACTCATCAAACCTTTGTATGCCAGGGCGCAATTGCTGTTGAAATCGAAATAAGCAAAAGCGTTAACCCTTGCCATACAAACCAATACAAATACTAAAAACAGTTTCCTAACCATCCGATAAAAAAAAAGCGCCTTTTAAAAAGGCGCCCAAATATTGTTAATTAAAAGCAAAACTTACGCAGTTTCGGCTTCTAACGCCATTTGTTCATCAACCAAGATACGGCCACAATGTTCGCACACGATGATTTTTTTTCTTTGGCGAATGTCCGACTGGCGCTGTGGGGGTATCTGGTTAAAGCAACCCGAGCACGAATCGCGCTGGATGGTAACCACAGCCAGGCCGTTTTTTGCGTTACCGCGTAAACGGGTGTAGGCTGTTAATAATCGCTCTTCAATACCTTCGGCAGCTTTTTCTGCTTGTGCTACCAACTCCTGTTCGTCCTTCTGGGTTTCTGAAGTAATGGTATCCAGTTCTGCTTTCTTTGCATCAAGATCAGCCTGACGGCCTTCCAGGTCGGCAACGGCTTTATCATAGATCTGAGTTTTGGTAGTAATCTCAAAACCAAACTCTTTTATTTTTTTCTCGCTTACCTGTATATCCAGGCCCTGAATTTCGATCTCTTTCGAGATAGCATCATATTCGCGGTTGTTTTTTACCTCGTTAAGCTGAGCTTCGTATTTTTTGATATTCGCCTGCGAATCTTTAATTACGTTTTTGCGGGTAACGATCGAATCTTCCAGGTCATCAAGCTCACTTTTAATCTTATCGATACGTGTTTGCAAGCCGGCAACTTCATCCTCCAGATCGGCAACTTCCATAGGCAGCTCACCGCGTACCTGGCGTATCCTGTCGATTTTGGTGTGGATGGTTTGTAGCTCGTATAAAGCCTTAAGCTTTTGTTCTACGGTTTGTTCCATTAAATCAGATATTTGATGGGGTTTGTATTTACTTGTGTTAAACGGACGGCAAAGTTAACAAATTTTTTCCGGATAATTTCAACTAATAAATTCTGTGTAAATTGCTCACTTTCAAAATGTCCTATGTCGGCAATAACCAGCTTTTCTTCGGCATCAAAAAACTCGTGATACTTAAAATCGGCGGTGATAAAAACATCGGCCCCGGCCGCTATGGCCTGCTTTAATAAAAAGCTGCCCGAGCCACCGCAAACTGCCACATTTTTAACAGTTTTACCACGCAAATTAGTATGGCGGATAACCTGCGCGTTCATTTTATGTTTCACCATTTGTAAAAATTCAGTCTCGTCTATGGGTTTTTCCAGTTCCCCTATCATTCCCGAGCCAACTTCGTATTGGTTAGTAATGGGGTACAGATCATAAGCCACTTCTTCGTACGGGTGTTCTATAAAAAGTGCCATCAGTACCTTACTCTCCAGCGTCGAGGGGTAAATGGTTTCGATACGAACCTCGGGCTCGTGATGCAGTTTGCCGGGTTCGCCCACAAACGGATCGGTACCTTCGCTGCCTTTAAATGTGCCGGTACCTTCGGTATTAAAACTGCATTCGCTGTAATTACCGATGTTGCCCGCCCCGGCAGCAAATAAAGCCGCGCGTACTTTTTCGGCATGGCTGGTGGGTACATAGGTAACCAGTTTTTTTAACAGGCCGGGTTTGGTTGATAGAATGCGGCAATCCGTTATGCCGATAGTTTCGCAAATACGCTTGTTAACCCCGGTTGAAACGCTATCCAAATTGGTATGGATGGCGTAAATGGCAATGTCATTTTTAATGGCTTTTTCAACCACGCGCTCCACATAGGTTTTACCGTTAAACTTTTTTAGACCGCTGAATACGATAGGGTGATGTGATACGATGACCTGGCAGCCGGTCAGTATCGCTTCGTCGACCACGGCTTCGGTACAATCCAGCGACACCAGGGCTTGCTGTATCTCTTTATCCGGGCGACCAACGATCAATCCCGAGTTATCATAGCTTTCCTGGTAAGCCAGCGGTGCAAGACTTTCCAGGTATTGGGTTAGTTCAAACAGTTTCATCCGTACTAAATTAAGCAAAACGCGAACAATGGCGAGGTTAAAATTGAGTTAATAAAAAATCGTTATTGTAAATAAAATTCCCCAATTCTACAATTTTTCCCCAATCTGGTAATGTATTAAATTTTTCTGAACGCCGCTAGCGGTGCTTTTTGAGCACTTTTGATTTTGGTATCGCTTTTGGATGATGCTTAATACCTGATTAATAGAAACGGAATCTCTTTCCCCTAATTAATTTAAACTGTAACAGATTCCCCTTAACTGAGGCCCGGCTATCCGACACGCGGATGCCGGGCCTTTTTGTTTTTCATGATCCCTCTAACCGGACTTGATTATAAAATTACTTTCTACTGATATTTTTGGTAGTATATTTGTAAGGCAAACTTATAAGTTTAATTACATAAAAATCAAATGAACAAGCAACATCTAGAACTGGCATCAGAGCTGCGTACTGTAACTACAAGGCTGGTAAAAAAGCTTCGCAAGAAATCGGCTACCGGCGAAGGGCTTTCACTCACCGAGCGCTCAACCATCGGTTTGCTGGATCAATATAAGCAATTACTGCCCAACGAACTTGCCGCGATGGAGAAGATTACCACACAGTCGATGTCGCAAATATTGAATCATTTGTTCGAGATGGGGCTGATCATCCGCACACCGTCCGAAACGGATAAGCGTAAGGTGATCATTTCTTTATCCGAAACAGGGAAAAGTACCTTATACCAGGTGCGGCATGAGCGCGACGAATGGCTGAGTGATGCCATTGCCGAGGCTTTAACGCCCGAGGAGCATTTTGCCTTAGTTAAAGCCATAGGGCCATTAACTAAACTGGTGGATTTTGATTGAAGTATATGACATAGAAGCACGGACAGCGCGATTCCCCTCTTGAGAGGGGTGTAGGGGTGTGTTCACGAATAACCCACCCCGCCACCAGCACTATCCGGCGCCCCCCTCCAGGGAGGGGAATTAAAAAATTGATACTATAAAGAGAGGGAGAAATGAGCGCAATACAATTAAATACATTCAGGGTTTTTAAAAGCCGCAATTACCGGCTGTACTTTTGGGGGCAATCCATATCGCTGATAGGCACCTGGATGCAAAAAACGGCGGTGAGTTGGGTTATTTACTCGCTAACGCACTCCAAGTTTATGCTGGGCGTGTCGCTTTTTGCCAGCATGTTCCCTTCGTTCGTGTTCTCGTTTTTGGGCGGCGTGATGGCCGACCGCTATGATCGTTTTAAAGTGCTGCTTACCACCCAGGTTGCCAGTATGGTGCAGGCTGTGCTGTTAACCGCGCTGGTGTTTTTTAAACATTATAACGTTTGGGAGATCATCGCGCTGAGCGCCATGTTGGGCTTGATCAACGCCTTTGATGTACCGGCAAGGCAGTCGCTGGTTTACGATATGGTGGATGATAAAAGTGACTTGCCACAGGCGCTGGCCCTAAACTCGTCGATGGTTAACCTGTCGCGGCTGATCGGGCCGGGTGTAGCAGGTTTTATATTAGAGAAACTGGGCGATGATATATGTTTCGGTTTGAACTCGATAAGCTTTATCGCGGTTATCGGTTCGCTGTTGATGATGCGTTTGCCTAAATATGTGAAGAAACCGCATACCCAAAATGTTTTCGGCGAATTGAAGGAAGGGTTTACGTATATTAAAAATACACCGAGTATATCGTTTATTCTTGTCATGCTGGCTTTGATCAGCTTGTTTGTGTTGCCTTACAGTACGTTGATACCGGTTTACGCCAAGGATATTTTTCACGGTACAGCAACAGATTTTGGGGTGATTGACAGTATGATCGGTTTAGGAGCTTTTTCGGGTGCTATGTTCCTGGCAGCGCTAAAGCCAGGCAAGAACATGAAGAAGATACTGGCTATCAATACATTGATATTTGGTGCCGGGTTGACGCTTTTTTCGCATGAAGGTAACTACTATCTCGCCCTGCTTTTTGCTACAATAGGTGGTTTCGGGATGATGTCGCAGATTACGATTAGCAATACACTGATCCAAACCACCGTCGACCAAAAAATGCGTGGCCGTGTGATCAGCTTTTACGCGATGGCATTTTTTGGGATGCAGCCGCTTGGAGGTTTGCTCATCGGGTGGTTATCACAACACATAGGCGTTGAGGATACCGTATTGGCCGAAGGCGGTGTGGCGCTTTTAATTGGCCTGCTACACCTACGTTTTATGAAACTGAATAAGATGAAGATATACGCGCTGCGTAAACAGGTGGAAGCCAGTATGCCGCCTGCGGAGGTAGTGCAGTAGTCGGATTTCGAATTTTTCGCTGTTGTTTGCTTTTAAAAGTGCTCAAGAGGGCTTCGCCGTTTCGGATGTTTGATTTCGGATGCAACTTTTCTTTCACCACGTCATTGCGAGGAACGAAGACAACCGGGCATAAGCGAGCTCATGGATACAATTAAAAAACAAATTATCGATCCATAATCTCTACGCTATAAGGTCCGACATGATGCATCGATTGTCCTGTGTAGAGATTGCTTCACTATCGTTCGCAATGACGCTGGGAATTAAATTCGAAATTGAACATTCGAAATTAATCAGGTCCCCATCTTAGCTATCTGGTAGCTTTCGTAGATCATATCGCGGTTATATTCGTTGGCTAACTGTTTGTGATTGATCAGGTCGACTATGGTACCGATCAGGCATAATCCGCCGGTAAAAAAATAAAGTATCCCCATGCCTATCTGGCCCAGCACAAAGCGTTGTATGCCTGCCAGGCCAAAAAAGCCTAATATGCAAAATAATAATACGTCGCCAGGGTTTTTGCGTTTGGTTTGATAGATCATTTGAAAATTGCGCAACTGGTTCTCGTTCAGATCGGCAGTGGCCTGATTTAAAAGATACATCTCCTCGGCGGTAATGCCCGGAAATGAAAAATATCGGTTGTTTGGGTTTGTTGTCATAACGGTTAGATTGAAAGCTTAGCTAAATGTAACAAAAGCCTTTGAAAATAATTGCGTTATGCGATAGAATATAATGCCTGAAGCCGGGATGCCCAGCCAATGCGCATGCAGCGAGGCTGTAAAATGCCCGTGAAAAAGATAGATGATACTATGCCCCAGCCCACAGCCCGGGCACCAGGCAATGCCCATCAGTTTAAGCGGGCACAGGGTAAAATGGCTTTGCGAAGAGGGATCGGCAAGGGCCAGACACAACAAAGCCGTAACCCAGAAGATCAGTTCGAGGTTACGGCTTATTGTTTTGATCATTTATAAATTTTTGCTTCGGTTCATCATCAGTAATGAAACAACCAGCGAAGATAATAATCCAACCAACAGGGCGCCAAATATTTGTGCCGAAAAATCGGTTATGCTGCCCGCGGTAACATAGTTAATAAACAGGATGGCAAAAAATATGGATATCACCCCGCCGACCAACAGGATTTTCCAGCTTTCAATCAACGATTCCAGGAAACTGATCTTGCCGCCAAGCTCGTTTTGGCGATAGGCACGTACGCCGATATAAAGGACAACGAGCGGGATGATCACGGACGTGATCTCGATTGGCTGAAACTCGATGGTGGGCTTAGTACTGATACCGGCCAGGTGCATTACAAATATCCAGATACCGCTTAATACGCCAATAAGGGCGCCATAAATCAAAGCATTCTTCATAATATATAGAGGTTTAGTTTAAACTTGTTGAACGGGTATTGTTATATAAATATACCATTTTATTTCATCATATACACGTTGTCAATAAAAGAGAATTAAACTACCGTTTGTTTTAAACTACTGTGTTTTTTTAGCAAAAACATGTTTCACTTTGGGCGGTTGTTTTTTAATTATATTTGCACCGTTTTGAATATTCGCGACATTTTAGAGCGTTACAAGGCCGACGACAGGATACAATCACTGGCTAAAACGCTCAATAGCTCAAAGAACCCGAGGGTGCACCTGCGGGGGCTGGTCGGATCGAGTGATGCGGTCATGGCGGTAGCTTTGTATTTTTTAAAGCACAGCCCAATGCTGTTCATCCTGCCCGACCGTGAGGAAGCAAGCTATTTCCAGTCGGACCTGGAAAACCTGCTGGATAAAGAAGTGTTGGTTTTCCCATCGTCATACCGTAAACCATTCGAGTTTACCCAGCCCGACAGCGGCAGCGTACTGGCCCGCGCCGAAGTACTGAATGAGCTGAATCATACATCGACATACGGGCAACTGATCGTTACCTATCCCGAGGCTTTGGCCGAAAAGGTGATCGACCGGGCATCGCTCGAAAAAAATACGTTAGAGATCTCTGTCGACAATAAGCTCAGCATCGATTTTATCAACGAGTTTTTGGTGGAGTATGATTTTGACCGTGTTGATTTTGTTTATATGCCGGGGCAGTTCTCTATCCGTGGCGGTATTGTCGATATCTTCTCCTTCTCTCACGACCTGCCTTACCGTATTGAGTTCTTCGGCGATGTGATCGAATCTATCCGGACTTTTGAGGTGGAGAGCCAGCTATCGGTTGAGCAGGTGAAAAGCATCACGATAGTGCCAAACGTACAATCGAAGTTTTTAACCGAGAATAACATCTCGTTGCTGGAATACATTGACCCGGCTACGCAGGTATGGATAAAGGATGTGCAGTTTACGCTGGATATCATCCAAACCGGGTATAAAAAAGCGACGCAATTGTGGAAAGCCCTTTCGGCAGAAGATAAGAACCAAAACCCCGAATGGATAGATCCGAAATTCGCGTTCACCGATGAAAAGATGATCGCTGATCAGCTACATGACTTTTCCGTTGTGGAGTTTGGCAAGCAGTTTTTTTACACACCTACGGATAGTATACAGTTCGAGATCCGGCCGCAGCCATCATTCAATAAAGATTTTAGCCTGCTGATCCATAACATTAAAAACAACGAGGCCGAAAAGATAGAGAACTGCATTTTTACCGATTCGGCACGGCAAGTGGAAAGGCTTTATGCCATTTTTGACGATCTGGACAAGAGCATCAAATTTACACCGATCAATATCTCTATCCGCGAGGGCTTTGTTGACCATGCCCAAAAACTGGCCTGCTATACCGATCATCAAATATTCGACAGGTATTACAAATACAAACTCAAGAAAGGCTACCAGCGTTCGCAGGCCATTACTTTGAAAGAACTGCGCGACCTGAAACCCGGTGACTACATTACCCACATCGATCATGGCATCGGCAAATACGCCGGCCTGGAAAAAGTGGAAGTGAACGGCAAAATGCAGGAAATGATCCGCCTGCTTTATGCGGATAATGACTTGCTGTATGTAAACATCAACTCGCTTAACCGCATATCCAAATACAGCGGTAAAGAGGGCACCGTGCCCAAAATGAACAAACTGGGTACCGATGCCTGGGAGAAACTGAAAAAAACCACAAAAAAAAAAGTTAAAGATATAGCGCGCGACCTCATTAAGCTTTACGCCGTACGTAAGGCACAAAGCGGTAATGCGTTCTCGCCGGATAGTTATCTGCAGACTGAACTCGAAGCCTCGTTTATTTATGAGGACACGCCCGACCAGGAAAAGGCCACCATCGACTTTAAAAAGGATATGGAATCGCCGCACCCGATGGACCGTTTAATATGCGGCGACGTGGGTTTCGGCAAAACCGAGGTGGCCGTGCGCGCAGCATTTAAAGCGGTTGCCGATAGTAAACAAGTGGCTATTTTAGTGCCGACAACCATTTTGGCGGCTCAACATTACAAAACATTTTCTGACCGTTTAAAAGGCTTCCCGGCCAATATTGATTATGTGAACCGTTTTAAATCGAACAGGCAGATCAAGGAAACTTTGGAGAAGCTGGCCGAAGGTAAGGTGGATATCATTATCGGCACACATCGCCTGGTGAGCAAGGATGTGAAGTTTAAAGACCTGGGCCTGATGATCATCGACGAGGAACAGAAATTTGGTGTAAGCACCAAAGAGAAGTTGAAAGCCATGCGCGTGAACGTAGATACGCTAACGCTGACCGCTACCCCGATACCGCGCACGCTGCATTTTTCGCTAATGGGCGCGCGCGACCTTTCCATTATATCAACCCCGCCACCCAACCGCCAGCCGGTAGTTACCGAACTGCACGTGTTTAACGATAAGCTGATCAAAGAAGCGGTTGAATACGAAATTGAGCGCGGCGGGCAGGTTTTCTTTATCCATAACCGTGTGGCCGACCTGCCGCAACTGGGTGGGATGATACGCAAGCTGGTACCGAAGGCGCGCATAGGCATCGCCCACGGGCAACTGGAAGGCGACGACCTGGAAGACGTAATGCTGAAGTTTGTGAGCGCCGAGTATGACGTTTTGGTGGCTACTACCATCATTGAAGCCGGTTTGGATATCCCGAACGCGAATACCATTATTATTAACCACGCGCACATGTTTGGCCTGAGCGATTTGCACCAGATGCGCGGGCGTGTAGGCCGGAGCAATAAGAAGGCGTTTTGTTATTTGCTGAGCCCGCCGTTGTCAACCCTCACCTCCGAAGCGCGTAAACGTTTAAGCGCTATTGAAGAGTTTAGCGATTTAGGCAGTGGCTTTAACGTAGCCATGCGCGACCTCGACATCCGCGGCAGCGGTAACCTGCTTGGCGCCGAGCAAAGCGGCTTTATTGCCGAGATTGGCTTTGAAATGTACCACAAGATACTGGACGAAGCCATACAGGAATTGAAGGATGAAGAGTTTAAAGGCTTGTTTAACGATCAGCCTCGTCCGTTTGTGAGTTTTACGCAGGTAGATACCGACCTGGAAATATTGATCCCCGACGAGTATGTAACCAATATACAGGAACGTTATAACCTGTACACCGAGCTAAGCAAGCTGGAGAACGAAACGCAGTTAACCGCCTTCGCCCAGCAATTGCACGACCGTTTTGGCCCGATACCCGTACAGGTTAATGAGCTATTAAACACCATGCGCCTGCAATGGCTGGGTAAAGCTATCGGATTCGAAAAAATATCGCTGAAAAAAAATGTATTGCGTGGCTATTTCATCGCTAACCAAAGCTCACCTTATTTTGAAAGCCCGCAGTTTAAACGGGTACTCAGCTTTTTACAAGGTAATATGCGCCGTTGTAATCTGAAAGAGGTTAAAAGTACCCTGCGCCTGAGCATTGAGGGCGTGCAGGGCATTGATGAGGCGGTGGAGCTGCTGAGCGAGATTGCGGAACCAGTTGGGGTGTGATGATTCCATTGGGGATAGTGACGGATGTGTTGTTGGTGATAACACCAACAACGGGCTATAGCATTGGAGGTGACAAATGCCGCTACAGCCACTGGTGGTGATTATGGCACTTTAAAACATTATAAGATACTCTGAATACACATAGATTAAAAACACTTTCTATCTTCAGATAGCCATTTATAAGTGTTATCTCTGTTGATTTCTAATACATCGATAGGTAAGCCGACATCACTGGGGTGAGCTTTGATTTCTAAGCCAATCAGAAATTCGAGTTTGTTTTTCATATCAATACTATCCATTAAATAATGTGGATTTTCTGAATGATGTTTCAAAATTGACTCAAAAAGCCCTAATCTTAAAACGCCACTACCCCCGACATGGGAAAGCGTCTCAATTTTTAACCTATCATTAATGAAGCTAACTTGAATGGTGTTGAGTTTATTAACATTATTTTCGAAAGTACAGATAGCCGATTTAAACATAAGCCCATTGAACATTTTGTAGATATTTGGATTTGATATTTTTGTAGGTGGTATTATTCTATTTAAAACTTGAGTAATAACCGAAGCTGCATTGGCTGTTGCTTCATCAATGTTTGCCGTTGTTTCTATGCTATTAGCTAATATGCGGTCTATATCAAAAATCTTAATTTCTTTTTCGTTTTCAATCCCATTCATACTTGTAAATCTGCCGGCAGTGGCAAAAAAAGCATTCTTGCTTTTCCCAATTTTGCATTCAGTAAAATTTTTAATACCCTTACCAGTATTTTCGTTTCCTTTTGAGTCGGCGGAAATCCAAATATTATTCTGCGCCGTTACTATCACAATTGTAGTACCGCCTGTGAATGAAGTTATATTAGTTTGCGAATTTGCTTTAAAATAGAACATTGAGAATATCGATATGATTAAAGCTATTTTCATTATTTAGATATCGGATATGCAATATAGTAAATGCTATAATTGTTCGTAAAACTGATCTATAAAAAATCTTTCACATCCATATCCAAAACGTAGAAGGATGTGCAGGGTATGGATGAAGCTGTTGAATTACTGAATAAGATAGCAGAGCCGGCCGTTTTTAATGATTGAAGGATTGAGTTATTGAATGATTGAATAGGAGCAACTCTGGTTAGTCGGAATTTATAAACCGGAATCTGTGACGGCGAATTGCAAATCAGGACCAGCAAGAGCTTTTTGGGTTGTTTACTACGAATGGGTAACCCTACGGGTATGTAAATTATAGAAGTATCTATTTTATCCTCACATATTCAGTTGACCCGCCATCGTAGGCATCGGGAGCCAGGGACAGGGTGTCTCCATTGAGATCAATCAGATTAACAACCTGTGAGGTGCTGAAAATAATACAGTCGGCCAACTTATTCAGTATCAGCGATTGTTTTTTAGTTAGCGTATAGTTCCCCTGCGAAATGATAGAACCGTCTTTATAAAACTGATAGCTGGCGTTGGTAAGCACTAATAGCTGGCCATTGCCGGCGGGATAGCCGGTTTTTGAGCCGGTTAATCCACTTACGGTAGAACGCAGTTCCCAGGTACCGGGTAAACCATTGTTGTTGATCATGGTATACGGGTCGCAGCCATTATGATCCGGCTTTTTACAGCCGAAGAATGCTACAATTAGCAATAAGAGCAGGAAATGGTTTTTCATGATTTAGGATCTAATAATAACAGTACGTCGCGACTGATTGATATGCTACTGGATTAGTAAAAATAATGTTATTTGTTAGATTTTCAAAGAGTTATAACTTGTTATTGTAGGTTGTTTTTCGTAACTTGTAAAGTTTGGTTTGCGATGAAGACTGAGCGAAATGTTATTTGAAATACCCATAACACCCATGAGTTTTTGTAGCAAGTATCGAGTATCAAGTAGCAAGACAAGCAAATACTTGATACCTGCTACTAACAAAAAAACACCCATAAATACCCATGTGTTGTTGGTAGAAAGTAGTTAGTATGAAGTAGCAAGACAAGCAAATTCATACTTGATACCTGATACTTGCGACTTGATACCATTGTCGGTTTGCACATTGTTGAAATACCCGTACTTTTGAGCGTATGCCCCAGCGTGATAAATTATACTTTGCCTCCGATTTTCATTTAGGGGTGCCCAACTATGCCAAAAGCCGCGAGCGCGAGGACAAGATTGTGCGCTGGCTGGATATGATCAAGGATGATTGCCTGGAACTGTACCTGATGGGCGATATCTTCGATTTTTGGTTCGAGTATGCTACCGTGGTGCCCAGAGGATACATCCGCTTTTTCGGCAAACTTGCTGAACTGACGGACGCCGGGGTGAAGCTCACGATGTTTAAGGGCAACCACGATATGTGGATGTTCGACTATTTTGTGAAAGAGTTGGGCGCGGTGATCATATCCGACGAGTTGCTGATCGAGCGCAACGGCAAAAAGTTTTACCTGCACCACGGCGATGGTCTTGGCCCGGGTGATGCGAAATATAAGATGCTGAAGAAGTTTTTCCGCAGTCCGCTTTGCCAGTGGTTATTTGCCAGGATACACCCTAACCTGGGCGTGGGTGTGGCCAACCGATGGTCGAACCACAGCCGGATTGTACAAGGGCATAACGAAGTGCGTAAAAACCTGGAACAAGAGTGGCTCGTTGCATACAGTCGCGACGTGTTGCAAACCCGGTTCTTCGACTACCTGGTGTTCGGCCACCGGCACTTGCCTTTGGATATCCAGCTTACTGGAAAAAGCCGCTATGTGAATTTGGGCGAATGGGTGAATTACTTTAGTTATGCCGTTTTTGATGGCGAGAACCTTACGCTGAGATATTTTGAAAGCGATAAACAGCCGGAGCATCCAAGCTGGGATCACCACAAGTCCAATACATCTGCCAGTTCATAGCAGGTGTTTACTTTTTCGTTTTTGCCGAATTGCTGCGCGATGAGGCTGTAGATATCGGCGCGGGTTTTGCCCTGCTCCCGTAGCCATTTCACAGACGTATCCCCTGCCGATTTGGAGAGCTTCTGATCGCCGTGGGCCATCAGCAATGGATGGTGGTAAAAAAAGGTTTTGAGAAACGGTTCTACACGGAGCTTTTGTGCCAGTTGCAATTGCGCGAGGGTTGACGACCACAGATCCTGCCCGCGAACAACAAGGTCGATATCGAAAAGCAGATCATCGACGACGGAAGCCAGTTGGTATGCAGGCAAACCATCCTTTTTGCGGACGATGAAGTTTTGTACATCGGGCGGGAGCTTGGTGGTGATGACCTCGTCGGGATAAGCCTGCATAGAAATGTCGTCATCCGTCGTTCTAATTTTCCAACTGCAATCCGGGTCATCAAAAAACAAACGTTTGGCGGAACAAGTGCAGGGCTGCCTTGAACTGCGTGTACAGGCGCAGGCAAACAGGTTGCCCTGAAGTTTCAGTCGCTTTAGCGCCTGCTGATAGCTATCCAGCCGGTATAGTTGCGACCATTGGGTTTTATATTCATTGATGTTACGCGGGCCTTCGTGCCAGGGGATTTCCATAAAATCAAGCGTATCAAAAATGTCCTGAACGTATTCGGTGCGGATGCGCTGCTGGTCGAGATCGTCGATACGGAGCAGTATTTTAGCGCCGGCACGTTGTGCCAGCGCCGCGGTGGCGGAAAACGACAATACATTACCCAGATGCAAATAACCGCTCGGCGTGGGCGCTATGCGTGTTTTGCTGAATGTAGGTTGTAGTGGGTGCATGTCATGTTGGCACGATGCCGGGTGTATGTGGTTGCAAAATACGTTTATTCTATAAATTACGTATTTTTGCATGCTATTTGCACTGCATGTTGTAAACTAAACCCGATTGCAGCGCAAAGCCGTATTGCCTATGTGTAAGGTAGCTTGCAGCGTAAAGCGGGACTACCGGAACCGATAGAACCGGGAAATTGATTTTCGAATAAAAAATATGTTAGATAAGTTAGAAGCCATAAAAGAGCGTTGGCAGGATGTGGAACGCGAGCTGAGCAATCCGGATACGATGAAGGACATGAAACGGTTTGCGCAGATGAACAAGGAGTACAAGGACCTGACCAAAATTGTGGAAGAATACGGCGTTTATGCCAATGTAATGAGCAATATTGAGGCTAACCGCGAGATACTGGCTACCGAAAAGGATCCCGAATTCAGGGATATGGCGAAGATGGAGCTGGACGAACTGCTGCCTAAACAGGAAGAGCTTGAGGAAAAGATCCGCCTGATGCTGATACCGAAAGACCCTGAAGATAGCCGTAACGCTATTGTGGAGATACGAGGTGGCACGGGTGGCGATGAAGCCGCTTTATTTGCCGGCGATCTTTACCGCATGTACGTGCGTTTTTGCGAGAAACAAGGTTGGAAAACCGAGCTGGTGGATTGCACCGAGGGCACGGCAGGCGGTTACAAGGAGATCATCTTTAACGTAAATGCCGAGGACGCTTATGGTACGCTGAAATTTGAATCGGGTGTGCACCGGGTGCAACGCGTGCCGGATACCGAAACCCAGGGCCGTGTGCATACTTCGGCGGCATCGGTAGTGGTATTGCCTGAGGCTGATGAGTTTGACGTGGATATCCACGTGAATGATATCCGGAAGGATTTGTTTTGCGCGTCTGGTCCGGGCGGGCAATCGGTAAACACTACTTACTCGGCTGTGCGCTTAACACACATTCCGACAGGTATTGTGGCGCAATGCCAGGATCAGAAATCGCAATTGAAGAATTACGACAAAGCTTTGCAGGTATTACGCTCGCGTATTTACGAAATGGAACTGGCTAAGCACCTCGAACAGATTTCGAAAAAAAGAAAAACGATGGTATCTACCGGCGACCGTTCGGCTAAGATACGTACCTATAATTACCCGCAGGGCCGTGTTACCGAACACCGTATCGGCCTCACCATCTATAACTTACCCGATGTGATGAACGGTAACCTGCTGGAGATAATGGAAGCCCTGCAGTTTGCCGAAAATGCCGAGAAGTTGCAGGAAGGCAGCATGGTCTAAATAATTTTCAATTTTTATTTGCGGAAAGCAAATAGCTGCTTATATTTGCAGCCCCAACGGAGTGGTAGTTCAGCCGGTTAGAATACATGCCTGTCACGCATGGGGTCGCGGGTTCGAGTCCCGTCCATTCCGCCAGATAATTTTCAAAATTGCAAAAAGCCCTTAATTTTCAAAATTAAGGGCTTTTTGTTGTCTGGGCTATCCAAAAATTTATGACCTTTTCCAGTGAGTGGCCATTTTTAGGCAAAAACGACTCACTGAAATCTTTGAAATTAACTGACATACACCCTATTATCCCGTAAATACCTTGATTTAAAGATAAAGGCTTTGACGAGAAATCAGCGCGCAATACTAAGTTCTGATGGGGCCATCCCGAACTTCTTTTTGAACGCGTGCGAAAAATGAGACAAAGTCTCAAAACCCAGGTCGAGATAGATAGCCGAAGGTTTATCTTTTTTATGTTCGATGCGGTGCCGTGCTTCGATTAGCCTCTTTTCCTGAAGCCAATGGCGCGGCGGCATCTGGAATACTTTTTTAAAATCACGTTTGAAAGCTGCTAAACTGCGCCCGGTCAGCCGTGCGAACTGGGCTACAGGCACATTAAAGTGATAGTTGTGCAACATGAATTTCTCAAGGTCGATCTTATGCGGTTCTGAAAAATCGAACAAAAAGTCCTGGAGTTCAGGCATGGCGTGCAGCAAAAGCTGCACACCCTCCTTGACTTTGAGGATACCCAACTGGTTGGTGATCCTTTCGTCCGAATGCCGGACATAAGGAATGACCGACCTAAAAAATCCGCGCAGGAAATCATTGGCCGGTACCAGTACATTGGCCGGCCCGCTATATTTTTGCCCGGTAGAAAACTGCTCTTCCAGTGCGATCTGCCGCAGCAGGTTTTCCTGCAGGGAAATGACGATACTTTCATAGCCTTCAGTCCCACCGGGCAGCTTGGTGATCTCCCCCAACTGGTTCTTGCGGATCAGCAGCATTTGCCCGGCTTGCAACGCTACCTTTTGCCTGGAAGTTTCCAGCAGGAAATGCCCCGAGACCAAAAACACCAAAGTGTTATGGTTGAAGAAACCCACTTTCTCCTTCCTGCCTTCAGAAAGGTAAGCATAAAACAGCACACCCGGGATGATCTCGTTCGGATTGGTCATAGCACAAAACTAATACTATCGCTGTAAATAGGTACTGCCTAAAATAGCGCCGATACCAAAAGTATCGTCAAGGAGCGCCAGCTCTTCCGCCGTGAAGCGGATACCCATGGCCGCTATGTTCTCCGGCAAACGTGACCTGCGGCTCATGCTTACCAGCGGCATGACCTGTTCGCCTTGCGCATTCACCCAGGCGATGGCCAGCTGTGCTGGTGTAGCGCCTTTAGCCTTGGCCAGTTGTTTCAGCACCTCAACCTTCTCCAGGTTTTTGATCAGGTTATTACCCTGGAACCTTGAAAAATGACTATGATAGTCGCCGGCGGCCAGCGGCGCTTTCATTTCACCGGTCAGCAAACCTTCAGCGGTATTGGCAAAAGCCACCACGCCGATACCTAATTCCCTGGCCACAGGCAATAACTCGCTTTCGATCTGGCGGTCCGCCAATGAATAACCGATCTCCAAAGCGCTTACCGGGTGCACCGCATGGGCTTTACGCAATTGCCCGGCCGTGATCTCCGACACGCCTAAATATTTTACCTTACCTTCCCGGATCAGGTCGCTGACGGTACCAATGATATCCTCGACAGGCACGCTATTGTCCATCCGGCAAGGCTGATAGAGATCAATGGTATCGATACCCAAACGCGTCAGCGAATAATTGATAAAATTTTTGATCGCGATGGGGCGCAGGTCCAAACCCAGCCATTGTCCGTTATGAAAAATCGCACCGAACTTTACACTGATGAACGCCTCATCGCGCCTGCCTTTAATGGCTTTACCGATCAGTATTTCATTGTGCCCTGCACCGTAAAAGTCACCCGTATTTAAAAAGTTGATGCCTTTATCCAATGCCTCATCGATGGTGGCGATACTTTCTTTTTCATCCTGATGCGGGCCGCCCCAAACAGAAGACATTCGCATGCAGCCCAAACCGATCTTAGATACCAGTGGGCCGTTGTTACCAAGCTGTATTTTTTTGATGTTTTCCATAACACAAAGGTCGTCACTGATGATCGATCAGGGTTTCGCCTACGGCTCAATTTAGTTGCCTATG
>Ga0157373_10000148_pt1 | contig 56553 bp, 83 predicted proteins | sample C65metaG_FD_113460 | JGI IMG/M metagenome (GOLD analysis project Ga0157373, IMG submission 113460) | Corn rhizosphere microbial communities from Kellogg Biological Station, Michigan, USA - C6-5 metaG | ecosystem: Host-associated > Plants > Roots > Rhizosphere > Soil | place: USA: Michigan... | reverse complement strand
CAGCGGCCAAGTTGAAGCGCGTCTCGGCGGCGATGGAGAATTCTTCGGCCCATTCCGGCGAAGCGCCGATCACTCGCCAATCAGGACGGGCGTTGAGGCGATACTGAGCGCCGACAATGCTATCCCGGTGGAGTGCAACGGCACCGGCCGAATAGCCGTCATTCAGCACCATATCCCGGCTGCGGGCGTCCGCTTCCGGCTTGACTATGTTGATGGCCTGATCCGGCGAGAGCATGGACGGCGCCCATGATACCGTTTCCCGGCTCGTGCGCTCGGCGCCCTCAAGGCCGCCGCCGAAAGCTCGCTCACCGGCAACAGCGGGCGGCGATGAGATGGTGATTAGATCGTTTGCCATTAGAACGTAAATCCAATCGGACGGCGGACAAGGGTTGGCGTAATCGACGCTTCGAGCGAAGCGATGTAGCGATCAAGCTGCGCCATGTTCGTCGCCGTGAACTCGACACGCTCACCGTTCTGATCCATGAAGACGCGAGCCAGCTTTTGCGTTGCCAGCTTATGCCGTGCGTCCTTGGCTTCTGCTAGTAATTCAGCCTGAGTTGCCATGCCGCTTGATCCTCATGCTAGGGCGCGGCCGAATTGAGAGAAGTCAATTTGAGACGGCTGCTCAAACGCCTCTTCCTTCTCGGCCGCGATCACGAGAGGATTAACCTCAACGGGCGCCAACCACAAGGGCGGATTTTCCCAATCCACTTTCTCTATGCTCAGGAGCGAAGAGACGCAAGCGCCGATGGCGTAATAGAGCAAATCCCACGCTTCGTTGCGCGGCTGCACCTTGATCCAGCCTTTTTCGGTCCTGATCTCGGCCGTTAGCTCGGCGAAGAACCAATCCGGAAGCCAGTTGGGGAAGTGAATCATGCCGGCGCCCGGAACAACCACGTCGAGAAGGTTGTTGAGCGTGTCCTTCAGAAGATTGGACTGCAACATGAGCACCGCGATATCGCCTTGTGCTCCGGCCTTGGCTCCACTCACCCCGCGTTTCGAGTTGTCCGGATATGTGATATGTGTGCGCGGCGCTCCGGGCTTGCCTTCACCCTTCACGAGATGGAAGCGATTCGATAGGCCGATTGCCCGGAGCCTGCGGACATAGGCGTAAGCGTTCGTCGTCACGCCCGCCTTACCGCCAGAGTCGCAGAGCGTCAGCTTGATCGTCATTTTCCGGCCGGAACCATCGGCAAGCAGATAGGTGCGCCGGATAACTTGCTCTTCCAGCAAATCCCAATCGTCTAGGTAAGAGCCTGGCTTGACCCACTCGCGCTCGCCATCGTCGTCCCGGCGATGCGACTTGCGAATGCTGAAACGATCCACGAGCACAAGGTCGTAAGGCTTGCCGGGAGCGATCCCGACAATCTGCACGATGAACATATTTTGCTGCACGTCCACGATCCCGAGAAGGGCGCGAACGTGCTCCGGCACGAGCGGCCGGATATTCTTCGGGATATCGTTGTTCGGGCCATGGCGGGTAAGACGGTTCACCCCGTCATCCTTGCGCTCTTCATCCTCTTCGAAGGGAAGATCGTAAGCCCGCTGCATGATTGTGTCAGGCGTCCGAGCCGTATCCGTCAGGACGTGCTTCGGAACATAAGGTTCGCCGAGATCGGTGTTGAAGAATTTCTTCAACGCCTCTTCCGATCCCGTCGATTGAAATTCGTCTTCAGCGTCGAGATAGGTTTTGACTAGCTTCGACCATGTAGTGAGGCCAGCGGCCACGCCGCGGAGCCAGAAGCTCGCGATGTTAGAGCGTCGCCCTTCGCCCCGCACGCGGCCCTTGTCGTCGATCCACTGGCCTTCCTTGAGCCAAACGCCCCATTGCTGCATCTCGTGCCGCTCATCGGGCTTGATCTTGTAGCTGCAATGCGGGCAAGCCATCCGAACGGTGAGCGCGGAATCCATGTTGGATGCGAGCGTATCCCAATCCAGATGCTCCCACCGGCCTTCGAAGTAACTTCCGCAGTCCGGGCAAGGCCAATACCAACGACGACGATCCCCGCGGTTATAGAGCGCGAGGATTCCGCCGCACGGTGGAGCCTCATGCCCCTGCACGATCTTCTTTGCATCGGTGACTTCCCGCGAAGGCGAGCTTTCGGCGAGCGTCATTGCAAAAGAGCCGAACGTCTTCGTGCGCTGCGACGCGAGATCGTAAGGCGAGCCTTCACCGTCCACGTCATCGGGCATACGATCATAGTCGGTAAGCATGACGCGGCCGATAGGCTTGCCGGCAAGCTCGTTATTGCTCGGATGCCCGAGTGTGAGCATCATGCCATTCGCATACTGCTTGTCCGTGCGGTTGTCCGCATCCCGATTGTTGAGAAGGGCGGCGCCGACTTGCTTCGTATGGCGGTGCAGTCGGTCCACGCGGCGGATCGAAAAGTCGCGGGCCGTAACGCTCGTTTTCTCGACCACGAGCATATCCATGGGATCGACGGTCGCCGAATATCCGATGGTATTGACGATCAGGCCATCCGTCTTGGCGCACTGAGCCGGCCCGACGAAGATTTCACCGATAAAAGCGTGATCGGTGATAATCTCCATCGGCTCCACCATGTAAGGAACCGTCGAATTCTTCCACGGCCCGACATAGGCCCCCGGCTGATTGATGTAGCGATATTTCTCCGCCCACTCGGCGACTGTCATTCGCAACGGCGGCTGGAAGATGCTTTCTGCGACCTTGGCGATTAGATCGCCTAAGTCCTCATAGGTCGTCAGGGTCTTCCTCGTCACCCTCGGCCGAAGCTGATCCATCTCCGCTTCCGCTGGATTCCAATCCGTCAGCGTCATCGAAGACGGGGAGTGCGAGGGGAGCGGTTGATGTAACATAGTCCTTGAACCTATCTATCATCTTCTCACGAAGATCGTCTATAGCCCCGTCGATATTGCGTTTGATGATCCTGCGTTGGGCTTCGGTAAGCTCAATCTCGCGCTCAACCGTGTCCGCGGTAAGCAGGAGCGACATTCGCAACGTCTTGAACGCCTCCGCGAAGCTCTCGACCACTTGCGCCGTGCGCCAGAGATCGCCGGCATTTTCCTCATAGATTTGACGCGCCCGCTGGCCGTTCCAGTATTCCTTCGTCAGAAGAGGCGGAAGCTCCTGATGGTTCATCGTCCGCAGATAGTATTCTATCGCATATCCGGGTTTGACGATGCGAGCCGCCGCTTCCCGGATTTTATAGGTGGACGTATTGTAGCGCGTGCCGCTCGGGCGAAGTCCGCGCAGCCGCTTGGGCAACGTCTTAGCGTCGGTTTCGAATAGCTGAGCGAGTTGCGCCATGGTCGCCTCGCCCGTCGCCAGAAGCTCGGAAGTTACTTCGTCGCGGGCCTTGGGCGGCCGGCCTCTTTTCAACTCACCCATGGTATGCCTTTGCTAGTAATTCGCAAGCCTCGCCGAAGGCCCATAGCGACGTTCTAAGGTTTGGAGCATGGTAGAGCCGCGGCGTGTCCGTCACAAGCTTCGTCATCGCTTCCTGCGGCGTTTTGCCGGTTGCCACAAGACAACGTGAGGCTGGCCCTTCATCGTGCGCCTCCCATCCGCCCATGCGGCCATAGGCGACGTGAAGGCCGCCCTGTGCTTTGTCCGCGAGCATGATGCTGAGATGGATGCCGCTCTCAAGCAGCAAGTCGGACACTTCCGCCCCGAAGCGGTCGCGGTATATTCGATCCAGCACGTCCATTGTCGTTGCTTGCCCTCTTTCTGATCCGCGCTTGCATCGCCCGGATGAAGTTGAAAAGGCGCTCTTGGCCCTCGCCCTTGTCAACGAGTGTGTCATAGACCATTTCATCGGCCGATCCTAGCACGAGCAAATGATGCACTCGGACTAGCTGCTTCTGCCCTTGCCTGGCTACGCGGCCGATGACTTGTTCGTAAAGCTCTCGGCTCCAAACGAGATCGAAGAAAGCTACGTCATGCCCCGGCCCCTTCTGCATGTTGAGGCCGTGAGCGGCAGAGCCGGGATTGATGAGAAGCATATCAATCTTCCCCTCATTCCACGGTTTGATGCACTTGCCGGCCTTGTCCATAACCACGGCCTTCGGGAACGCCTTCTTCAGCCGATCCAGCGATGATTTGAACCAATAGCAAACCATCAACGGCTGATCGCCTAGCTCTTCCTTCAACTCGCGCAGCGCTTCAATCTTCTCGTTGTGGATCGCGACAACCTTCTTCGACTCGTCATAGACGGCGCCGGCTGCGAATTGCAGAAGCTTGTTCACGAGCGCTCCGCCGTTGAGCGCTTCAATCTCCGCCGTGTCGTAATGAAGGAACATCGTTTCTTCGAAGCGCCAATAAATCTCCATGAGATCGGCGCTGAGCTTGATTCCGCGCTTCAGCGGTAGCCAATCGCCCGCGGCGCCGAGATCATGCCTGTAGTCGTTGGAATCGAGCCGCATCGTGATATCAGCGATCTTCTCGGCGATGCGCTTGTCATGCCCCGGCTTGATCGTCCACTTCCGGGTATATTCGTTTTCGGTGAAGTGGCGCGTGCGGTAGGCGGTGATATTGCGGCCAAGGCGCTCGCCCTGATCCACGAGATACGTCATCGCGAAGAGCTTCATATACCCTTCGGACGCGGGCGAAGCCGTCAGGAGATGGATACGCTTGACGCGCTTGAGCACTTTCTTCAGCGCCCGGAACCGCAGCGTATTGTGAATGCCGAATTTCGTCGCTTCGTCTATGAAGATTGTATCGTAAGGCCATTTCTGGCGGTGCGTCTTCCAGCGCTCTTTCCAGAATTCAACGAGCCATTCGATCCGCTCCACGTTGATGATATGCAGCGGCGTGTCTTCGAGCGCCTGAGCACGCCGCTTCTCTTCCTTCGCCTCGGCCCGAGCCTTCTGAGCGGGTCCGCGGGCAAACTTGCTGGCGTCGGCCGGGGATTCGCCTAGCTCACGCTCACGTTGGTAGCGAGGCTTATAGACCGCGGCGAAAGCCGCCTTGATATCGTCGTCGTCATCCTCCGCCCGGATCAGGGTGTTCGGAATGTCGTGAAGATGCTCCCACTCTTCGATTTCATCGGGCCATGTGGCCTTGGCGACGCGGAGCGGAGCAATCACGAGCGCCTTGCCGGTCCATCCCAAATCCATGAGATCGCGCAGAAGGGAAAGACAGATGATCGTCTTCCCCATGCCGAGATCAATGAAGAGAAACGACATAGGGTTGTCGTATAAGAACCATTTCGCCTTGCGCTGGAAGGCGTGCATATCCGCTCGACGCCGCGGCGTCGGAACGATATCAAATCCGGCGTAATGGTTGAGCGGCTTCGTCATAGGTCCGGATCGTAACCGATCAATTCGCAGAAGCGCTCAAGGCTATTATACCAATCCGCCTCGCCGCCTGCCGCCCTGATCTCTTTTATCCGCTTCCATTGCTGCGGATATTTCTGCTCGAAATCGGCTTGTGAACAAACCTTATCGGGCCGCTTGGCTTCCAGAATGATGATGCCTGAGCCGGCCGGATATTTGCCAACGGCCGTATCCGGGAATCCATTGAAGCCCTTGCCCTCGACATTGGCCCAAAAGAGCTTCAGCTTGTCGCGGGCGAGCTTGCGGGCTTTTTCCTTCAGTTTGCCTTCCGGCGTGCGAGCGCTCATGCTGCCATCCGGTATGCGGAAGTTACTTCCAGCAAGGCTTGATCGGCGCGGATCATCGCGGCTTTAACGCCTGTTGCCCAACCGGCCCATTGCATCGCCATGGCGTCGGCGATGCCTTCGAAGGTGCGGCTTCGATCACGCCAGCGATCCTCGCCTTCCGACGCTCGCCAGATGGCCTCCCATTTCTTCTTTTCTTCGGAATCGGTTGGCGGCTTCAGCCAAGGAGTCGTATGTTGAAGCGGCTCAAGGTCCGTCAGCCAAAGGCAAGTCGATTTTGTCTGCCGATGGCCGAAATTGTAGGGGTGAATGACTTGATCCTGAGCGCGGCCGATGATGCTCTTGGCGTGTCCGTGCATGATCGGGTTTTCGATGGCCCGCGGATAGTCAAGCTCTTCGTCCAGAAACCGGAATTCCTTGGCACTCTTCTCCATCTTCTCCCACCGCTCGGGGCAGAAGTTGTCGCCGGCCTCATTCTTCTTTTTGCCGATGTAGAGATGCTTCTGAGACGAATTGCACATGAACGTGCAAGTCGGGAAGAAAATGCCCATATCCCAATCGCCGCGGACGTGGTTGTAAACGTCATCCTGAATATGCGGGCCGGGAAGCTCACTCGGCAGAAAGTCGCACGAGATCGCGTCATGGCCTAGCCGGCGAAGAGCCGTTCGGACAACACCGCTGGATTCGAAGCCGACTAGGATTTTGAGCGAGCGCACATTGCCTCCGTCAATTCGTCCACGGCCTGCCCGAGCTTGGCGAAGCTCTTGCGAATGCCATTGCCCTGATAACCCGGATAGACGCGCTTTCGCAACGGCTCAGTCACGCAAATGTCCGTGCCGAGATCGCGAAATTCATCGGCGGTCCAGACAACCCAAGCGCAATTCATCAAAGGCGAATTTCCGCGCTCTTCCTTGAGGAAGGCAAGGCGGAACGTCAGCGGCAGGAAGAACGCCGGAATGTGCTTCTCCCAAAGCGGGAGCCGGCTGATCGCGTTCCAATAGTCGATCTTCACAAGGCAGGCGACATTCGGCGTGTAGCTGAGCGCCTTCAAGATGAATTCGGCCGCAAGGCTGAAAGGTGGATTCATGACGATCATATCCGGATCGGGAATCCATCCCCATTTCTCCGTCGGATCGTCGCGAAGGAAGTCGAAGCCGGTGATCCCTTGGCCGGTGTCCCGAAGCTCCGTGGAAGTAACTTCGTATCCGTGCCATTCCAGCACTCGCGTCATATCCAAATCGCCCGCGCACGGTTCCCATATCTTAGCGCCAGGCTTCATGAGATTGTTGATGAGCGGCATGATCGACTCAGTGCCGTCATAAGGCGTCGGATAGAAGTCGCTCGGCTTGCGCTCCCACGCCTTGTAACTCTTCTGGATCGCGCCGGCCATGCCGCCCGATGGGGGATCGTCTTTCCAGATAGTCCCGCAACCGCGCACCGTCAGCGCGGCCGCCGCGGCGTGAGGATCGGTGACGATCTCGACGATGCCTTTCGGCTCTTCGATCCCGCGGGCGCGTGCTCTACGCCTGAATTGCGGGTTGTCCGTCACGTCCTCGCAGAAAGGATCGCCAGCGCTCGCGTCCCAAAAGAGCGAATCGCTGTCCGGATGATAGTAAAGCCGCACGATCAAAGCTCCCTTGGATTTTCGTCGCGCAGCGTAGTCGCGAGAATTCTTTGGCAATTTCCGCAAGTCGCCGTCTTAGCGACTGACGCAAAAACGATATTAAGCTGGCCGCATAGAGAACCTTTGCCGGCTCCGCAGATGGCGGATTCATTGTAGCGAATATGTGTCTTAGACATATTCAATCCTTCCTATAAATTTCTGCTTCGTATCCAGCGGCGCCGAGCGGCAAATCCGGATATTCCTTCAGCGAAGCGGCCATGCACTCAACTAGCCGATCCTTTGAATGATATTCGTCGTGTTCGTCCTCTTCCGCAACGATTTCATCGTGGACGTGCATGACGATGTTGAAGTTATCATTGGCCGCGGCCAGTAGCCCTTCGCGGAGAATATCGCGGGCGATGGCCTGCACGAAATTCTCGATAAATTTGCCGCCGTGCGACTGAATTCGAAGCCATTTTTTGCCGTTTTGCTGCTTCCCCATGTAGGAGATGCTGTCTTTCTCGAATTCCTTCTGCTCGCCGCTCTTCGCGTCGATGTATTTGATCTTCGCCTTCCGGACTTGCGGCTTCAGATACCAAAGCTTGCGTCCGCTAGGTAACTCAGCGGTGAGATACGGCGCTTCGAGCCGGAAATAGATCGGGCCAACTTTCGTGCGCTTGCCGGTGCGGATCGTATGGGCAATGGCGTCCTCATAGGCATACCACGTATCGACGATCTCTTTATATTCTTCCCGGAAAACCTTGACGGACTTGTGGGCGGCTTCCTTGGATAGCTCGATTCCCATGTTTTCGGCATAGCCCCAAAGGCCCGTCTTCTTCCCTTCGATCATGCCGCCGCCGCCGAGACGATATCCACCGCCGAGCACGGCCGGCTTCGCGTCGGATCGCTGTCCCTTCGTGACTTCCTCATAGGCGCACTTGAACAACTTCGTCGCGAATTCCTTGTAGGCGCATCGACCTTCGATAAATACTTGCAGGAGAGCCTTGCAGCCTGTGAGCCAGGCGATAACGCGGCTCTCAATCGACGCGAGATCGCAGACGACTAGCTTCTTGCCCTTCTTCGCCCGGATCGCCGAGCGGACAAGGCCGGCCAGTGCCTCCATCGGTTCGGCCATCCAAAGCTCAAGCTCATCGTAATCACCTTCGCGGATGATCTCGGACACGCGCTCAAGCATCCAAGGGTCTTCGAGCTTCTTCGGCGTCCGCGGAAGGTTCTGCGGCTGCATGGCGCGGCCGGCCCATCTGAGCGTGCGCGAGGCGCCTCCATATTGGAGAATGTGCCTGATCCGGCCGTCCGGTGAGAGGCGCTTCAGGATCGCGTCATATTTACGAACGGAAGTGCGGGCTTGTTGCTGGCGGAGCTTGAGCACCTTGACGCCGAGCGGTGTGATCTCAACTTCATCCTCTGGATCGGAGTTGCGGTTGAGCGCAATCTTCACGGAATCCTTGCGGAGATCGTCATACGGATAGCCCTCTTCCCGGAGGAAGGGCAGGAGTTGAGGGACGGAACCGGGATTGTCGAGGCCGGTGAGCTTCGCCATCTGCTTCGTGAGGATGGCTTTGCGCTTGTTGGCGAGATGGATCGCGTTGACGACAAACTTCTTGTCAATGGGCACGCCAACGTCATTGATGACTTGATCCAGCGCCCAAACTTCCCACTCCCGTTCGTCAATAGGATACTTCAGAAGCTCATTGGTCTGCGCCCGTTCGGCAACCACGTCCTGCCCGCAATAGGCGCCATATTTCGTCCAATCGACGGGATCGGTTTTCCGGTCGCGCCAGCGATGCGGCTGATTCTTCGTAATCTTCTGCGGCATGGAGAAAATTTTCATTAGCCGCTCGCCCTCTTTATCCTTGGCGTATTTCGCGGCTAGGCCCATCTGTCCATGCACTTCATCCAAGCCGCCGACATAAGCGTGCATATAAGCGAGCGCCATGGAGCACCGGAAACGGCGGATTGGAATGCGGGCCTTGTAATATCGGTTTAGCACAACCCGTTCGAAAGCGGCGTTGAACGCCCAAACGAGCACGTCTTCGGCTTCCAGATACTCCCAAAGCTCTTCGGGAAGCTCATCGTCCTCGCTGAGATCGACTTCAGTGACTTCGCCATCGTCGATTGCGTAGGCAACCCAAATCGGACGGAAGCTCTCGTGGCGCGTGTAGAGATCAAGCCCAACCACCTTTAGGTTAAGCTCGCAGGCCGTTTCAAAGTCGATATGGAGATGGCGGCGCTTCATCGGTCCTGACACAATGCGGGCGGCCGCCCTCGCAAACGGCCGCCCGGAAGTTACTTCCAACGATTACAGATCGTCATCGTCGTCATCGTCGTCCCGACTACGGCGAGCGGCCTTCTTGCGAGGACGCTCATCTTCGTCGTCGTCCTCATAGCGGCTCTTGCCCTTCGAAGACGAACCGCGGCTCGGGCCTTCGAATTCCTCTTCGTCTTCGAACGCCTCATCGACTTCTTCCTCGCTGATCCGGCCTTCGCCGAACGAGTCATCGTCAGCCTTCTTCGTGACGGCGCGGAGCGAAGCGTTGACGCGCTTGCCGTGCTTGTTGTTTTGGAACCACGGCTCGATCAGCAGAGACGCCCAACAACCGCCGTAGAAAGTTTCTTTGGCGTCTTCCGGCTCGACAAGCGTAAGCTCCCCGTCCGTCATTTCCTTCAGGATCGGCCGGCGCTCTTCGCGGGCGGACAGAGTCCAGTGGCCGTTGTGCTCTTCCTTGTCAGAATCGTCCCCGTCGCGCAGAAACTTCTTGTCGGAAGCCAAGGCACGAACCTTGTTTTCCTGCATGACGCGCTCAATTTCTTCGTTGATGAGCTTCCGCGCCGCGTTGTGCGTGTCTTTCGGAAGCAGCGCGACGACGCCATACTTCGCAACGCCAGCATCGCCTTCCTTCTTGTAGGGCCGGTCCAGATGCGGATAGCTGAGCCGAATGTTGCTCACGCGGATCAAACCGTTGCTAAGCAACGCCGCATTCGCCACCTTGCGAACAACCGTCGCCTTCTCTTTCTTCTTATTCGCCATTTACTCTACCTTCCGTTTTTCCGGTTTTCAGTTTTGACGCTGCCGGGGAACGAATTCGTCATCGTCCTCGAAAGCGTCAGCATCGCTCGCAAGGGCTTCGCGATTGTCGCTAGTCCTCACAAGGGATTTTCCGCCAGGCGGCTTTACCGCGATGGCATTGATTACGTCTGCCGCAGCATCCTTTTTAAGTCCAGCTATCTTCTTCAGCTTTTCTTCTGCTTGTGCCGGCGAGATCATTTCCGTCTTGAACATCATATCGTCTGTGAAGCCGAGCGCCTTGAGCCTTCGATATGGGATCGCGATATTATCCGGCCATTTGCGATTTGCTCGGCCGCGGACGATCTTCCATCCGGGAATTTCCTCTTCGCGGCTCAGCGCTCGCTCAAGTAGCTCGGCTTCAACAGCGCTGAAGAATTGCTCCGTGACTTTCCGATATCGAAGTATCTTCGCGAGCGCGGCTGTTGATAGCTGGCGCGGGTTGCGCGGACGGAACGGTTCTGATCCGAATTCATCTTCAAGCCGCTCACTCGCAGCGTCCATCTCGGCGACGCTGTATGTGCGCGGAACGAATTCGTCATCATCTTCGAAAGCGGCAGAAGTTACTTCCGCAGTTTCGAGATACAGCGCGGGGCAAGTGCCTTTGATCTTGCACCACTGACAACCGGCGTCGCTCGGCGTCCGCGGCGCGTCGAATTGCCACGCTTCGGCCGCCCGTTCCTTGACGTAATCGGCGAATTCCAGAAGCTCTTCCGGCGTGATCGTAAACGTAGTTGTTCCGTCACTCAGCCGCGGATGACAAATGCCGATTTCGATCTCGACAATGTTGTAGCGGTCCTTCAGGATTTTCCACGAACCATAGCCGTAGAGCATCCCCTGAGTGTTGTCTTCGGCGACAACGCGCACGCCTTTCCCGTATTTGAGATCGCGCACATAGAGCTTGTAACGGCCTTTCCCGATCTTCACGAGCGCGATGCAATCGGACGTGCCACCCTGATTCGGGATTGGCATAAGGTCTGAGAGATCGACGCGGGTTTCGATCAGGAATTGAATCGAGTCTTCTTCAAGCTCTTGGCACCATCCAACATAATCGCCAACGTAGGCCATCATCTCTTCGGTGATCTCGATTTCCCAACCCTCGCACTCGACGACTTCGCCGATAAGATGCTTCGGGCGCTTCCCGGTGCGGAGCCATTCTTCCGCAACGCTATGCGCTACGGTCCCTTCGGCGGCTTCCTCCGAGCAATCGTCATGCGCGAGGATATTCGGGATCAAGCTGCCCGAGCACATGAGCCACATTTTACTGCTCGACGGGGAAAACGCGGAGTGGCCGGATGCGGCCATGCGCGCAACATCGTCGAGCGTAATCAGCTTGTGCTCAGACATAGTGTGCCAGGCTTGCGTGCGCGATCTCAATATCTTCGAGTGCGACCGGAAGCCGCTTGTCGAGATCGCTCAGGCTGGAAAGGATTTCGTCGGTGCGGCGCTCAAGCTGCCGGCCGATCAAGCTGAAAAGCTCGGGATCATGGTCCGTGTAGGCTAGTGCGACGTTGATGAAGGTGTTCATGGGATCGTCACCGCGGACAGTCCCGAGATCAATCTGATACCACTGTTCCCCGCGCTTCTCGACGCGCCAAACCTTAGCGGTTCGGCCGGTGTGGTCGGTTTCGTAAGCTATCCGCTGCTCCCCGGCTCGGCGGTGCAAACGGGATGCGATGGAGTCTGCGTATGTCGCTTTCAGGGCTTCGGTCGGCCCTCTCCAAAACTTGCTCATCGCAGTCACACCTATACAGAGGATAATAGCAGCGCGGACAATAGGGGCGGCGTCGAACAGCGAGCCAAACTAACAGAAGAAGGACGAAATCACATACGACAAGATAGCCGAAAATGCTCAACATCGTCCCGTCTCCTGCAAGGTTCCCCGCCGCCCGCCAGAGGAGGAGAGGATGGGCGGCGGGGAGTCGGGCCGACTAACGGGAAGAAAGCCGGCCCGACGAACGATTAGATATCGTCTTCCTCTTCGCCGCTGTCACCGTCTTCGGCGAGCGCGGCTTCGGCCGCGGCAAAGGCCGCGTCATACTTCGCGGGCATGGTGAGAAGGTCCGCGAGATCGTCGGCGCCTGCGTCCGAAATGATCTTCTTCGCGACCGGCTTGCCGACTTCCTTCGACACGCGGCGAATGATCGCCTCAACTTCGTCCTTGTCGTGCTCGGGCGTCGGCTCTTCCTTCTTCGGACGGCCGCGCTTGCCGGCAGGCTTCTCGCCCGAGTCGTCGTCGGAAGGCTTGCCCTTAGTGCCGGAAGTCGCGCCGAGCGCCGCAGTATTGGCTTCGACTGCCTTCCGCAGAGCAACAGTTTCCTTCGTGAGCAAGTCGAGTTTTTCTTCAATCATGGTGATTCGGTCCTTTAACCGTCCGTGGATGATCGCCCCGGTTCGGCCCGGAGACGGTGACTGTTGTTGTGCCAAGGCGAAAGAGTCACGTCAATAGCAAAACTGATCTAAATTATGACTGGACAGCGCGGTTAATCCTGCCCCATGTAACGGCCGTTAATCGCTCAAAATCTTGGGACCGTATGCCGCAAAACAAATGGCCGATGCCCGCCTGGCATGATGACTTGCCAGAGGGAGAAAGGGCGGCCGCCGCCCTTCGTCACCTTCTGAGTTTGGCCGCCCTCTTCGCGAGTCGCGAAGGCACCGCGACCGCGCTCGCCAAGGCCCTCGGAGTCGGCAACACCGCCGTCCTCCAAGCTAAGGTGCGGGGCAAGATCAGCGGTGAAATGGCCGTCCAGATCGAAGCTTTGCTTGGGCGCGACTTGTTCCCTCGCGAGCTATTCCGTCCTGATCTCTTCGTTGTTGAGGCTGACTGATCCGTGAGCGCGTATCTCAAGAAATACGGCGCCTCTACCCTTGAAAACGGATTCGAGATCATCCCGATTAAGCCGGGAACGAAGCGGCCGCCGTTCGACAAGTGGGAAGATATCAGAGCCGACAAGCGCAAGCTCGGCCGCTGGCTGGAAAACGGCCGCGGCAAGCATGGCGTCGGCATTCTCGCCCGCAAGACGCCGATGGTGGATATCGACTGCCGCGATCCGGCCATTGTGCGGAAAATGATCCGATTCACTCAGGCATTGTGCGGTGCAACATTGCAGCGCGTCGGCCTGCCGCCGAAGACCGGCTTGCTCTACCGCACCGATGAGCCATTCAAGAAAGTCAACTCGAAAACATACGTCGATCCCGACAATAACGAGATCACGCACAAGGTCGAAATCCTTGGCGACGGCCAGCAATTCGTGGCCTTTGCCGTGCATCCGGACACCGGGGAGCCTTATCGTTGGAACGACAAGAAGGCGCCGCACAACACCGCATGGGCCGACTTGCCGGAGATCACGCGGGATCAGGCCGAAGAGATCGCCGCCGAATTCGAACGATTGGCAGAAGAGGCCGGCTGGATCGAAAAGAAGACGCTCAAGCGGTTGGAATCCCGTCGCGAATTGGCGGTTGTTGATGACGATGACGCGGATTTCTCCGACGATCACCCGATAGACATTACGACGCAGGAGCTTGATCTTAAGCTTCAGCTTGTCCCCGGCGCCGACGACTATGACACTTGGCTCCAAATCGGCATGGCGCTCTGGCACCAATACCGGGGCGACGAAGAAGGCTTGCTGCTCTGGCACTCGTGGTCCGCGCAAGCGAACAACTATGACGCGGACGTGCTCGACGCCAAGTGGCCGACATTCGAGCCGGAAAAGGGCAGTCAGCCGGTCACGGCCCGCCTGATCGTCAAGCTCGCGAACGAAGAAGAGAAGCGCCTGGCTGGCGAGCAAGTGCAGGATACGCGGGAAGAGATCACCGCGGCCCGCACGGTCGAAGCGCTCCGTGACGTAGCATACAAGGTCAAGCGGCTGGCCTTCGACAATCTCGTGCGCGAGAGCATCGGCAATCTCATCCGCAAGCGCTACAAGGAAATCTCCGGCGACTCGATGAGTGTCGCCACTGTCCGCAGTCTGATCCGCTTCGAAAATCCGGAAAACAAGCGCAAGCCCAAGTGGTTAGAGCCATATTGCTACATCGAACGCGATAAGGTTTTCTACCATATCGAAAACCGGACTGAGCTAGACGCCGAAGCCTTCAACGCGAAGCATAACCGCTTCATGATGACGCAGAAAGATCGGCTCGAAGGCCGGTCGTCGCCTGAGCATACCGCCAGCCAAGCGGCGCTCAACTTGTGGGAAATCGAAACTGTCTATCGTCGCATGTATATGCCGCACGAAGATCAGTTTTTCACCTTCAACGGCCAGCGGTTTGTCAACTTCTACTCGGAGGCCGGCGTTCCCGAAATGCCGGATCGCTACACCGAAGCTGACAAGCAGGCCATTCGCATGGTGAAGGCCCATCTTGAGCACCTTTTCCCGGTGGAGCGAGATCGGAAGTTACTTCTGGATTGGATCGCTTACATCGTTCAAACGAAGCGGCGAATAAACTGGATGCCGCTGATCCAAGGGACGCAGGGCGACGGCAAGACGTTTTTCGCGGAGATGATGAAGGTCATTCTCGGATGGGAAAACGTGCATATCGTCGCCGGGGAATCGTTCCAAGAGAAGTATAATCACTTCATGGAAGGCTGCTTGCTTGTCTTCGTCGAGGAAGTGCGGCTGCACGGCTCCAATCGCTATGAAGCGTTGAACCGGATGAAGCCTTGGATCACGAACAAGGTTCTGTCGATCCGTGCGATGCAACGCGGCGTCTTCGAGATCGTCGCGACGGCTTCGCTCATGGCGTCGTCCAACCACAAGGATGCGATCCCGGCCGGAGATGACGACACCCGTTATTTTCCGATGTTCTCGCGTTGGCAGCGCCGGCACGCGATCAAGAAATTCAATGAAGCCCATCCCACCTATTACACTGAGCTTTACAACTCCCTGACTCACGCCGGGGCGTTGCGGAAGTGGTTCATGAACCACGAGATCAGCGACGAATTCAATCCCGACGCCCGCGCTCCCGAGAGTAGCAGCCGCGCTGAGATGGTGGCGCTCAACGAGAGTGACGAAGAAGCTGCGTTCGACGCCGCCTTGGCGGAGAGCAAGCGGCTCGACTTCTGCGAAACCCTGCTCGACGGCGGTATCGTGAGCGACGTGCTCATGGAGCGCGGGAGCGAAGCGCCTTACGGCCGAGCGCTCAACCGCTTCCTATCCGAGCGGGGATTTTCGATGTTCCCGAAGCGCGTGAAGATCGGCAAAGATGCGATCCAGTTTTGGAGCCGCACGCCCGAGCTATTCCGGAACGCAGATGGATCGCAGAATAACGACAAGATCAGGAAATGGCTTGAGAACGACGATCTCTAAGTCACTTGCATCCGGGGCAGATGGCCTTGTCGCCCTTCTCGAATTTCCATCCGAACGCCTTGCCTTCAGCCAATAGCCGAGTCTTGCTGAAGCCCTTCGGCCCCATGTTCTTATCGGAGTGGCACGAACCGTTCTGCTTATTCCGGTCGCATCGTAGCTCCATCCAAATGCTCATCGTCGGTATTCCTCTGCTAGATCGTTCATCGCTGTCGCCAGGCGTCCGAAGGCGCTCTTGAGATCGCCGGGAGGCGGGAGCGCCGACAAGGCGGCGTCGTCGGCCGTGGCGCCCTCTCCGCAGCGGATATGCGCGGCTTCCAGATAGCTCGGGGCGTCGCCTACAGACGCGAACCACGGATCGGAGGGGATCGGGCAACGCTTCAGGCGCCGGCCATCGTCTTGCGGCCGTTGATGCAGGCTCAGGACGTGCCAGCCGCGGTCCCGAATATACGCCCGCGTGAGCGGCGAGAGTTTCACCGCCGACGCCTCTTCACGTTCTTCGTCGGATCGTGCTGAAGGTAGCTCTGCGGCTCTTTCGGCGGCGTTGCCAACTTCTCGCACGGCGGATGCAGCGTGCAAAGATCGACTATGCGCGAGAGCGATCCTTCGTCTTCGAATGTCAGCACGATCTCACCTTCAAGATGGGCCAGTAGGCGCATCTCAAGATCGGCAAAGTCGCACGTCTCCAAGTCAATCAGGAGAGTGCCTTTTCCAATGACAACGCTTGTCATTGTCCGGTGCGCCATTGCTTCGGGCCGCCCGAGCGCCGGGGAACTGCCAAGCGGTCCCCGTTCGCGAAGGCGACGCCGATTTGATGTTCATCGACGTGCGTGATCGTGGCGGGAAGCCATACTTCCTCCGGCGTCCGCTTGAACGGATCGCGCTGCACGCACTTGATCTCAATTGGATCGCCGACGCTCAACTTGTAGTTGCACTTCGGGCAACCATCCTGCCGGCAGTCGCCTTCGCACATGATGCCGAGAAGATATGGATCAGTCATCGTATCGCTCCATATACCCGCCTATTTCGGTCCAGCGCTTGCCTACTTCGAGAAGCTGGCGGCGCGGCTCTTCTTCCGCCCGAATGTCACGATCCCAAAGCTCCCGGTTGACGATGCCAGCAATCTCGTCATCAATGAGATCAACGAGCACTCCCGGCTGCATGGAATCAAGCTCCCATGATTTCTCAGTGCCGTAGCGATCCTTGTATGCGCGGAAGCGACTATCACTTTCCTTCGCGGGATTGGGCGGCGGATTGTAAGCTCTGATTTGATCCATGTTGAGAGCCAGACGACGCACAAGCATGGCACCTTCCGAGATCAAGCCTCGCGTGAGAAGGTCGATCCGTTCAGAGATATTTTCCGTCATCTGCGTGCCGCTCGGATCATGATCGCCGAGATGCAGAATGATGACGCCTTTGCCGGCCTCAACTTGTTCTTCAAGCCGCTTCGCCGCGCCATACATTTCCGACGCAGAGACGTAACCGCGACATGAGAAATAAGGGACGCGCCACTTCGAGCACGGACCTTCGATCACGCCGATAAGCGCATCTTTTTCAATCCAGCACTCGGCGTAAATTGGTTGGTTTTCCCATGGATTGTTCTTGAAGTGACGGCCCCAATCGAGAATGAAATCGGCAGGACTATCCACGTCGCCCGGAGCGCCCCACATAGGCGTCGGATTGATGTTCCGAGTGCGATCTTCGATCATATCCCAATCGACAAGACCGGCCAATCGTGCGTCGTTGATGATATCGCCGAGCCGCTTATAGCTCTGCAACGAATTCTCAAGTAAATCCTTCGCTACGAACTGATAATAAAGCTGTCGGAGGGTGAGGACGAAACCGCCCTCGCGAAACTCGTCAACAATATTGTTGGCTTGTCGGATTACAGCCCGATTTTTGAATGAGAAATCCCGCGGGACGAAGCACTCTCTCATCGGAAGTTACTTCGCGACCGGAACGTGAAGGTCAAATTCACGGCCGTCCTTATCGACCGCGACAACCTTGCCGTCCCGCGGCGTAATCGTGTCGATGTTTGCGATCTTGCCGCACGAGTGCGTTACCGTGATCCGGCCGCCTGCCCGCTTTGCGCTCCACGAATAAAGTCGGTCCATCTATTTTCTCCTACAACCGCGAATCGGTGTAGATCGGAAATAGATCGAAAAGCGATCAGTGTCAACCGCCCGACAAAGCGACAAGCTGCAACGGTGTCCGAAGCGGGAAATACTCTACGAGATGGATCGTCCCGGCGAAGAGATCGCCCAACGCTGGACCGCTGACGCCGAAGTAGAAATCCGCATCGTTCAACGGGCCGGTGAATGTGCCATCGGTGGACACGGCGCCGCCGTTAAGCGACGATTGCCAGCCAAGTGCATTGTTCGACACGGCGATGACGTTCTGCCCGACGACAAGGCCGGCAATGTCGTTGTAATCCCCGTCGAAGTCGCAAACGATGAAGGTGTCTGCGCTCGTGGTGAAGCCTTCGGCTCCGGCCGACGCTCCCAAGCAACAGAAAAGCTCGGACTGCGTTCCAAATTCATCCAGCGTGAAGACGAAGCGGGCCGCCCAATCCATCGGCCGCAGCAAGTCCCGAAGAGCCGGCTCGGCCTTGTGATTGATGACAACCGTATCCGCGGCAACGACTTCCTCTCCTTCGCCGAGCCAGGCTTCATTGTCGTCGAAGTTGATGCCCATGGTCGCGCTCGCGTTGATCCATGACGGCCGGCCGCCCTCTGACGGCGGCGACGAAGCCGGCGCATCGACCGTCATCGGGGAAATGTCGCCAAATGAGAAGCTGGATCGCATCGTGTCTCTCCTGTGTCCGGAGAGGGCCTTCTAGCCGATCTCAGCGGAGAATCCTATGGCCTAACGCCATGATGCTCCGCCAAGCTATTCACCCAATCCTTGCCGCTCAGCCTGACATATGTGGTTGTCGGCAGAAGCAGGATCACCGGGAAGTCCATCGGGATATAGATCACCGGCCAGTGGAGCGAGCCTTCGAGAATGTCATAGCCGATGATCCGGATTTCACGGCCGTCTTCGTCCCGCTTCAGGCTCGTGAACGTCGCCTTGCAGACGGTCCCCGGCCGGCCGGGAAGCTCGAAAACGTCACCGTCCTGAAGCGACGCGACGACGACTTGCTGGCGCTCGTATTTGCTCACTCTACCCGTCCTTCCTTGCGAGCCGTGGCAAGCGTCTCTTCATGCAAGCGCATCTGCTCATCACCGGCTGCGCGGCGTGCTTCGTCAACGAAAGGCTCTTCCTCTTCCCGCGGCTCATCTTCATCCTGAAGCAGCGTCGCCCGAACGTCCCGGAACCATTTTTGCAGCGGCACTGATTTGCTGAGTTGCCGCGGGCTTATCATGGTGTGAATAATAGCCCAAAGCCCGAAGAGCACAAGCCGCTCGAAGCTCGACGGTGGCCTAGTCGGGACGATCCGGGTGCCGTCCGGTCCATATTGCACCACTCGGCCGAATTCCTTGAATTGGAGAGGCCGAGTTGCCTGTTCGATCCGCCCGAGAAAGAGCGAATTCTTCGCGTGATCCCGGCGAAGTAACTTCGCGAATTGCATCTCCGTCAGATTCACCTTGTCGGGAACGCTGATCTCGACGACTGCCCTGATCTTCTTCATCGTGTCGGTATTCCTCTTTCCTCAAGCTCGCGCCTGATTTGCTTCTTCATCTCTTCGATATGCGCGTCTGCCCGGACGGCCCGCCAAATCCAATGATGGCGCTTCTGCATCCGGGCGGCTCGCGCTTCCGCGGCGTCCTTCGAGAAGAAGGCACGATCTAGCATCTGACTGCCGATAATATCCTTGTTACCACTGAAACGGATCACAACCCAAATCTCAGTCGGCAACGACACGTCCGGGATGACGTGGCCCCATTTAGTCGTGCTCATCTCAGTAGCTCCTATCCGGGACGTTCACGATCTCCTGAATAAGCTCAGTCGGGATTGCGGTTTCACGGTGCCATTCATCTGTTATGACGGCAAACCCCGGCTCGTAACGAAGGCTTTTCGTATAGCTCCCGCCTGCCCGTCCTTCGTGCTTGAATTCTCGGGTTGTGCCGTCCCGCATCTTGATCGTGATATTGCTCATAATCCTAGCTCCCCTAGCTTCTCCGCGAGATATCGCCTGGCTCTGTCGCGGTCTTCTTCCTGAAAGTCGCGGGTTGCACCGCCGTGATTACGGGAGTGCCGAACAGCGTGCTCTCGGTCGAACCAATCGGCGAGCGCGGCTTCGATCTCGTCAACGAGCGGCATCATCGTTCTTCCCGGAAATCGCGTTCAAAGGAAATCGCTGGATCGGCATAACCGATCCTTCCCGGACTAAGCTGCAACAGCATATGTGAGGGTCGGCCTTGCGAACGCCATTCCAAGGCGTTGCGGGGCAAATCAGGATGGACAAATCGCACGTCCAGTAATTCGCCGGGATGAAGATAGATAACCCGTTTCATTCGCCCGACTCGGTCCCGAAGTGGCGGATACCCTTCATCTCTTCCGCGATCTCTTCAGCCTCGACGTAGTTTCGGCCGGCATACGGCATATCATCTGAGCCGATGTTCGGAGCGTGCAACATAGAGGGTGGCAAAGGTTCACCGTGAACCATGGCTTCGATAATCTCCTGCGGACAGTTATCTTCATGTGTCGGAAGCGGGCAACCGCACATGCGACACTCGGCGAATTCGGTCGGCGCCAACCGCTCGTTGATATCATGTTCATTCCGAGCAAGCCCGTCTCGACCGATGACGACTCCCGGCATGGAAGTAACTTCGGGAAGAGACTTGTCCGGAACGCCGTGGTCGAACTGCTCGCCGCGGCGACGGATCAGCGAAAGCTCATCGCCGGGGTTGGTTCCGAAATAAGCACGATGCAGATTGTCGTAGCTGTATTCCCGGCTCTCAACCGCGACCGATCTATCACGAAGCTCGGGCATGATCGCACACCCATACAACGGACAACCCTCTTCGTGCTTGATCGGATCACGGACAGAGCATTCGCATTGGCCGAAGCTGAAACCCGGAGGCGCGTAATAGCGATTGCCGGTTTTCTCGGACACGATCTCCGTTGGCCCGATTGGGCGGCCAAGAAGCTCAGGCATGATCGCTTCTTCGAGCTTTCCCGGCCGGCGAGTGACCGTATATCGGCGTTTCGGTTTACGGCTGCGATCAACAATCACGGCAATTACAGCCAAGGTTAGAACGGCAAACAGCGCCAAGACTGGCAACGGGATATTCTGCACGGTTGGTCCTCCTGCGAATCGATATATCACGGCATAGCTGGAAAAATAATGTGGCGCAACCGCAGCGGTTAAGTATTTTTCAGGTGCGAATTCAGGTGCGAATTGGGCATTTCTAACCGCTTCGGTTGATTTTTCGACTGATTTCATTTCGGAAAATAAGCGCTTCGGTTGACGGCCATCTCGCCGAGGCGGTGCGAATTGCGATTTTCTACTATTCGCACCGTTATTCGCACCTAAATACGAACCTATTGATTTTATTCAGGAATTTAATGGTTTTTAGGTGAAAAGTGCGAATAACATCAAAACTGCTATGTGTGCGAGGAAAAACGAAAAGATTCTTCAGCCAGCGGGAGGAAGGTCGGTGCGAATTCGAACTCGCACCTTTTGGGGTTTTGCGGAGTTATCGGAGCATCGCAGGACGCTTGATTCGGGATTATCCCGGCGATCCTCCGGAAGTAACTTCCGATATCCCAATCTCGTGCCGGCAAACGGTGAATTCAACGGCGGGGCCATGCAGAAATCCCGGCAAAATCGCGAAACGCGGCTCAGCGCCCCCGCCCGCCCGCGTTAACCATAAAAGGGGACCCGGAGCTAATCGAATTATTTTCATCGCGGCGAATATATTTCCCGCTCAGGCCCATGAATTCGGGCAATCGGACAATCCAATTTAATTAAATGCGTCCGAGTCGAACGATCGAGTCGCATCTGAGTCGGGCAGTCCGGTATATCCCGCCCATGGGGCAGGCAGGCAGTCGAATAATCCCGCCCATGGGGCAGGCCGGAAGTTACTTCCGACGCACAAAGAAAAGCGGCCGCTCCGGATATCGGAACGGCCGCTTAGATTGGCTGGCAGTAGAGCGCTAGGCGCTAGTCAGTGGAGCCTGGCTCCGCAGTAAGAGCCGATAGAGCGGCCTCAAACGCTTGTGCGATATAATCCTTGATCCCGTTGCGGTCCCTGCCTGTTACCTTCAATTCCATCTCATAGACGAACGACGGCGCAACAATGACTCGATGTTCGGTCCAGCCGCTATAAGAGCCGAGATTGTCCATATGGTGAAAGCTTGTCTTGAAGCAGAGTCGATCCGGCCGACTGTCTTCTAGCTCTAGCTCCGTTCCATTATCGAAACCGCTGCCGCTAGGCATATGCTCAGAGACAAGCGCCCTAAGCTGGCCTAGGTGGCGTTTCTGCCATTCCGCGTTCCCGTAGCGCTCGCCGCAGTTCCGCATAGCGTCTAGAGCGCGGGCAATAAGATCCACAAGCCGCTTTCCTTGCGGCTCCGGTTGCGCCTCTTCCGGACCTAGGACGGCCGCTCCATAGCGGTCCCCGTAAAGCTCGGAACCGCAACAATCGCAATCCGAGCGCGAAAAGCCGAATTCATCGCTTGTAACCGCAAGGAACGGCCGGAGCTTTGCCATTCCAGATTCGATCTCTGCCAAGCGTTCGGGAGTCTCGACTCCTTCAAGCGAGTCTAGTCCGTTGGCAATCGCTTGCAGACAATCGCTACAGACGCGCAATTCTTGAATAACTTTCATTGTGCGGACTCCTCAATCTCATAGCGATAGGCGATTCGGGCAATCTCCGATTGCCTCACATTGCCCGAAAGGACGCGCCAGCCGTCCGGAGCCGGCCGCCCAACGGCAAGCGAATCGAATTGGGCAATAAGGTCCGTCGAGCTAGGTTCTAGCGGATTGCCTGCGATAAGCTGATAGCGCATTATGCCGACTCCCTGATGCGCGGAAGCTCCGCGGCCGCCGCAAGGCGACTCCGGATTTCGTCGCGAGCTTCGCGGATTGCGGCGCGCACCATATCCGGAAAATAGTGTCCGACTCGGTATTCGTTAGCCGAGCAATTGCGGTTGGCAGGATCGGAGTCCCTGTGGGCCGTCCAGAATTCCGCAATTCGATCCGCATAATAGACGGAGCCGCCTAGGTTATCCTGCCCTAGCAACTCACCGTCTATCTTGAGATATACGGAAACCGTGGAGTCGAATGCCACCATTTCACCGCTATCTAGCGCGGCTTGAATCTCGCCGTTTTCATCGTCGCCGTCATACCGATAGCGATGATCTCGCGAAGTCTCTAGCTCCACTAGGAAGCGACGGGTTTCGAATTTCCATCTTATAGTCATTGGTAGAGTCCTTCCTCTTTCCAGTTAGAGCGCGGCGGATATTGCTTGCACGGCCACCCATGCAATCCGCACTAGCTCCGCATCTCGCGAGCGCTTGCTAGGTGCATTCAAGTAGAGCAACGCCATTGACGCGCTATCACCTTTCCGATGCACGTTGAGCGCCAGAGCGGAAGCGTTCGGCCGGAGCGTGAGTCCGGCCGGAGTCGCCACTTCCAGAGCTTGTTGAGCGGCCCCAACATCATCAACGGATTGGGCCTTGCCCCATGCTTCCAGAGCGTCGCTAAATGCTTCAAGTGTCATTGGTAGAGTCCTTCCTCTTTCCAGTTAAAGCGCGGCCGCCTCAGACTTCACGACAGCGGTTGCTATGCCAAGGGATTGCGCCGTTGCGCTTTTGCGGATTCACTTCAAAAACCCGCTCCGGTTGTTCCGTGCGTTCCTCTTCATAGTAAGACTGCCAGAACCGGATTGCGTGCGCTTTATCATTCGCCACGACGAACAAATCGCGGTTGAAATCGTGCATCCGATTATCGGTTATCAAAAACAGTGGCATATCATTTCCCCTTGGCGGTTTAGATTGCGGCCGCTCGCACAACGGCCGCAACGCGAAACCGTCTTACTTCCAAAGACGGAGCGCCTTTTCTTCCAAGCCATACGGGTCCGGACGGCCGTCTAAGCCGAGCGTTTGCATTGCCAGCTTTACGCAATCCGGCCGCGATAGCTCCGGATTCCAATGCTGATGCGCGGCCGCCACTTGCTGAATCACTTTGATTGTGTGGAGGCTCTTTGCCACCGGCTTTTGATTGTCTTCCATAGTCTGACTCCTCTTCTTCTAGGTTACTTGCCAAGCCGCAAGGCGGTTGCGCCGTTGTGGTCCTCTTCCGAGTAGCGAATCGGCTCGATCCAATCACAACCGGCCGGAAATTGGTCCTCTTGCATCGCCGCCATGATCCGGCCATCGCAACGGCCGATAAGCCGCGCTTCAGTGGCCGGAGCTTCCTGCCTGTAGGCAAAGACGGCCGCCGCCACGATAGCAACGCAAAGAACGATTGGGATGATACGATTCATTGTCTGACTCCTCTTAGGCGGCCAAGGAAAAGCGGCCGTTGCGGCGGCGGTTGCGCTGGAACGCTTCGCGGCTCCGCTTTTCGATCCGCGCCAAGCGCTCGCGCTCGCGCCAATCGGCGATATGCTGGAAAGCGTATCCGTCGAAATAGCTTGCTTCCGCATAGTCCATTTTAACGGACCTTCGCATCATAGCGGCGAGTCCAGTCGGCTTGCTTCGCGGATAGCGTGCTCGCCTGATAGCGCTGAAACCATTCCGCTTGCTTCGCTGAAACCGTCTTTTCCATCTGACTAACTCCGTTGCGTTTCGGTCCCTGCTTTGTGCCGCTAACCGCTCCGGTTGTCAATGCTTCGCCCCAATGCGGAGCGGCGGACTCCGTGCGGCCGCTCGGCCGCTCGCGTGCGTTCCGCGCCTGCCTATACGTGCGAGCGTGCGCTTGCCTGGCATAGCGCATAGGCGCCCGAGCGCGGCGCTATACCCCTGTAGCGGTGAAGTCCGGATACCCCTGTAGTGGTGAAGTCCGGACGCGAAACGGCCGGCGCGAGTTTCCCCGGCCGGCCGCCCTCCTGTCCCGCGTCATGCGCTAGGCGCGTCGTGCGGCGGAAGTTACTTCTAGCCGTCGCAAGGCAAGAGCTTAACCGCGAAACCGCGTTGCTCATACCTTAAACGGGTTTCCATAGCGTCGGCTTTATCATAGCGGGCGCCATGGGCAATAAACGACCATTTGCGGGGATCATTTTCCAGCTTTTGCCGCGGCTTAATGATTATCTGATAGCGCATTATCTCGACTCCCTTGTTATAGGTGGCGTGCAAGCATCGACTCCCGCGTGCTCGCCTGTTGTGTAAGCGAAGCTGAGAACGACCGCGATTCCGACTGCCTTAAGCGGAACCGTTATCAGCTTCTTGCGGCGATGCCACTTGGCCCAATTCTCCGCGGCGGCGATCTCCGCGGCTTCCCGTTTTTCTGGACTCATGAACATTAGAGGAGTCCAGCCTGGCGCTTTTGCTCTTCGCTCAACCAAAGGCCGCGCCGGTTCAACTCTTCCAGCGCCGCGATTTGCATCGGGCCGCGTTCATGTGTTGCCCGGATGATAATCACGAAATGATCCCATTTCGCGAGCTTCGCCGCGAAGTCGAGAATCGCCACGGTTTCGCGCATCGTCTTTCCACGCAAGCCCGAGCTAGTGACTCCGCCTTGATCGTTTATCGTGACGTAAAGCCCGCGCCGGTTGCGCCCATCCCCGCGGATATCGGCCCATTGAATATATCCGCGCTCCGGATACTTGACTCCGCGGGCTTTGTTCAACCGCTGGCAAGCCCGCTCAACGTCTTTGTGTGTGATACGCTTAAGCATCTCTGGACTCCTTATTGCCAGCCGAGCGGCGCGAGCTTTGCCCGCAATGCCGGCACGCTTTCCGCTTCAATGATCCGGCCGTCTGCAATGACGGCATAACGGCCGGCGCTTGCAAGGTTGATCCGGGACGATAGGCCGCGACCGTTTGAGACTTCACGACAATGGCCGCAAAGGCATTTCAGAGTCGGCGGATGCGGTGCGACGGCGCCGCAAGGAAAGCCGCCCTTCACGCCATTCTGGCGGCCGCGCTCCCACAAGTCCCGACGATCCGCCCGCTTGAACGGATTAGCATCCGGCCCGACGCCATTCCGGCCGGCTGTTATGCCGCGCACGGCGGCGAAGCGATCCCCGCTCATTAGATCGACTCCGGCAAGATGACGGGGCCGCTTGTAAGATCATCGCGGCTATAAGCGACTGCCTGCCACGGCAGATTGCGGAAGTTAAACCCGCGCCCATCCCGGCTAACCGCCCGATAAATGGGCGCGGTGTAGAAATAGCCGGAATCGTAATGCGGGAAAGCGATAAGCTCAAAATGGTCTAGCTCCGCGATGATATCCGCGACCGATGCCAGGCGCTTCCGATAACGCGGGCTTAGAAGTAACTTCCGGCCGGTTTCGACCAATTCCCCGGCAACCCGCGGCCGATGCTTGTGAATAGCCGCACATAACGAGTCGGCGTCCGCCCGCGTTGCGTTGCTACGGTTGCCCGAATAGCCGTTGCGAAGGCGGGCGACGTGATTCAGGATTTTGCGGATTCCGATGACATTGGATTTAGTCACTTCGCCGGATTCAATCGCGGCCAAGTGTCTAGCGGCGGTTTTGTCTTTGCATGACATTAGAAATCCTCCCCTGCAATCCGGAGCTTTTCGATTCCCGCTTCGCCGATGGCCGCGCGGAGCTTCAAAGCGATTCCAAGACAGGCGCGATAAGTGGACTCAGCGGAACGGGAGTCAGCGTCATAGCCAAGCTCTCCCGCCCAATCTTCGAAGCTGCCCGACTCCAGAACGTCGGAGTCCCGGCTTAAACTCCAAATAACGTCCACAGGATCGGGCATGATTGCAGGGCCGCCGATGCCGATAATAGAGCCGCGACGATATTCCCGCCCCTTCTCGGTTTCGAAGGTTATCGCTTCCCGTTGTTCCATTGTCTCCCGCGTAAAGCCGCCCATCTTGAGCTTCTTATAGGCGGGGCAATGTGCGATCCCGGCGCTGTAATCGGTTGTGAAAAGGTCCCGGCCGTTGCGCTGCAACGTAACTTGCCAATTCAAGGTGCGGTGCTTCTCGCCCCTGTTTCGGCTCAGTGAGTAAGGGACGAATTCAGCGGAGACGGTGAGTCCTAGCTCCGCGATGACGGCCGCGAGCTTTTCCCGCGGGCTTTGTTCCGTTGCCATTGATTCGATCATTTGGCGTTCCTTGTTTCCGAGTCGCCTTGATTGGCGTCCGGTCCCTGCCTTTTGCCGCTAACCGCATCGGTTGGCAACCCCTCTAATTCAATCTCGCCGGGCATCGCTCGCGTGACGCGCACGCGCTCGTGCATATCCGCACGCGCATACATATAAGGCACGCAGGCCGGCGCGACCGCGGGACACCCCTGTAGGGCAGTCAGGAACACCCCTGTAGCGGAGTGCGGATCACCACCCCTGTAGGGCAGTCAGGAACCGGCGTTGACAACCGAACCGATCATCTTTACGCCTTAAGCCCGTTCAACCGAAGAGGCGTTATGTCTGAAGAAATCGTTCCGACTTTCATGGATCAGATAAGAGCACTTCGCAAAGGCGAGAGCCTAGCGAAAGTAAAGAGGATCGAAACAACTTCATCGGACGCCGACAAGATCGGCGAAGCGCTCGCCGCCATCAAGCGGATCGTCAACACTTCCGTCTCCCGCGTCCGGAAGGACAAACCCGGAAGTAACTTCCGCGTTGAGAGCGGCACAATGCTGACGCACGATCACGAAGCCGTCTTGGCCGTGGTATCCGTCTCCCGCCTTTAATTCCAACCCGCCAATATGAGAGGACCGACTCATGGCAAAGAAGATCGACGCATGGGCCGCTGAAGACGGCTCGCTACACGAAACCGAATGCGCCGCGGCAACCCGCGACGTGGAATTGCTCGTGCTGAGCGACGCCGGCCTATCGGCCAATCAGCCATATGCCAAGGAAGTCATTCGATGGCTGACTTCGAACGCCGGCCAGATCAGGAAAACGCTCGAAGCGCACGAGCGAGCTTGTCCACGGACGGTTCAAGCCGAGCGTCCGACTGAAGAGGCAATGAGCGCTGAGATCAAGGCGCGCAGAGACTCGGCGATAGCCGCTATGCGGGAGAACCGTGAGGCGGGACGTTCTTTTCTAAGACGCCACGGCTTCAGCGACATAAACGATTTCCGAGATCGCTCTGGACTTGACGATATCACCGCATGGGAGCGTATCTCGGACATGGCGCCTTCGGCGGAAGAGATGGAAGATCGACTTGCCGACGATCTCGACAATGCACAATTCGGAGGGGGCGACAATGGCCGCTAAGAACCGCTTCAACACTATCGACTGTCTCGAAGCCGCTCTTCCCGATGAAGAGTATTTCGTGCTGCTCGCCCGCGATCCCGCCATGCCGGCTTTGATCGGCATTTGGGCCAGCCTTCGCCTCGGAAACGTGACGGCCGCGGCTGAGAATTTCACGCTGCTTATGTCGCCCGATCTCGTGGCGCACTACAAGCGCCATCCCGATCATGCCAAGGCGCAAGAGGCCGTCAACGTCGCCAACCGCGCCGCCGAATGGCGCGAAGCCAATGTAGGCGGCCCGAACGGCGTCCCGACTTGGAAGAAGTCGCTCGTGCGGCCGAAGATGATGGAGCTTGAGGCGCAACAAATCTGCCCTGTCTGTCAGGAATTCGATTGTGAGTGCGAAGAGGGGGATGGAAATGCCGGAATTCAATGAAATTCAGAAGGCCAAGCACTACAACAATCACCCGAGCGGCGTTGAGTGCGGCGAGATCAGTTGGCAGATGACGCCGGCCTTGTGCCAGGCTTTCCAATACGGCTGGCGCTATTACGAGAAGGAAGATGCCGCCAAGGATTTGCGGAAGATGCTCTTCTACGTCCTCAAAGAGCTTGAGGCGCCGATGCACTTTCTAGTCGGTTGCCGCGAATACCGCGATCACTTCCGCGACGAAGTTATGGCGACGCGCCAGCACGTTTTCAATCGACCGTCGCCATGGTGCGAGAGCGTGCGTCACGCCATGGCCGCCATCTGTGACTATCATTGCGCCGCCGAAGCCGCCGAGCGCGACCGCCTGCTTATCAAGGCAGGGCGTTGCCTTCAAACGGCAATTGCGGACGAAGAGTGCATTGGGAGGAGTCTGGCGATATGAGGCACGGAGCACTAGGGATGGCAATGGCGCTCGGCGCCGCCGCCGCCATGCTCGGGGCAACCCCTATGGCGGAGTCGGATGAGCCGGAGAAGCCGAAGGATGACACCCCTGTAGGGGCGTCGAACGGGGATATCCCGGATCGCGTCAGCCTTGAAGAAGACTCGCCTTTCTACTTCCCGAACTGGCGGAACCTTGGCGTTCGCTACAACGGCGGTGAGCTTGCAACGGTCGTCGAATTCTGCGTGAGCGAAGGATGGCTGCGGAAGCAGATATTCCACGGCGGCCGGCCAAAGGCTGAGCGCGGTAAATTCGTCACCGTGACGATCCGCGGCACCATCGAACCTTATTGGAGATCGAAGCCATGATCCGGCAACAAGGAAGCACGAACGGCTTCTGCTTCAGCGAATCGCTCATCGGCGGATCGCATCGCGATCTCTCGAAGATCGCAGTCGTCCAGCTTCGCGGACGCGGCTTCTACGCTGTCGCTCGGGCAACCGGCCGTCAAGTCGCGAAGAGGCGCCATGCCATCGGATTCTGGCGTCTGAAGGAGCTAAAGAAATGAGCCTCCCCGTATATCGCGATGAGAATGGCGACTGCTACGTGGTCGTCGCCGATGGTTGCCATCAAATCATCATGGACGATGGCTCGCACAAGCCTGCCGTGCTCTTCCGCGGCGTCGAGCAATCTCCGGGCGGCGGCTTCATGTATCGCGACGCCAACACCTTCAGCACAACCAAAGAGCGGTGGGCCGAACGCTTCACCCCTGTAGCAGACTCCGGAAGGCCCACGAAATGAGCATCCACCTTCATACCGCAACCCTGAAGCACGTCACGCCGGAAGCGGACAAGCTCATTGCCGAGATCGCTCGCGTCAGCAATCCCGCCAATCAGGACAACCATGAAACGGCGCCGCGGCTGATCGCCTATCTGATTCGAAATCGTCACTGGAGTCCGTTCCAGATGGCGTCCATGTGTATCGAAGTTGCGACGACGCGGCCCATCGGGCGGCAGATTCTTCGCCACTTGTCGGCCATCGGTTATCAGGAATTCTCCGGCCGCTATGCCGAGTATGGCGAGCTTAACCGGGAGCTTGAATGCCGCTTCCAGCATCCGAAGAACCGCCAGCTATCTCGACCGCCCGAGACGCAACAAGAACGAAACATTGCGTCGGAGTGGAACCACTTCATTCAAGCGAAAGCCGAGCGTGACGAAGCCGACTATAAGTATTGGCTCAGCAAAGGTGTCGCCAAGGAACAAGCTCGGGGAATTCTGCCGGAAGGGCTTGTTCCGAGTCGCCTCTATCTACACTTCAGCATCCGGACGTGGATTCACTACATTCAGGATCGCACGGACGTAGGCGTGCAGCGGGAGCACCGCTGGATCGCTTTCCAGTGTCGAAACATTTTCCGTGAACAGCTTCCTATGGTAGCAGCGGCCGTTGGATTTGCCGGCGAAGCGACCGAAGCCTGGCTTGACGACGCGGGAGAGGATTGATGGCACGCAAGGAATTCAAGATCGTCTATCGGCTGCAAGGCGCTCCCGTCGAGCGGACGGAGACAATCGAAGTTACTTCGTGGGCGCAAGTCGGCGGCCAGCTTGGCTCGCTTGCGGGCGACTGCGATTCGATTCTCGTTTACTGCGGTGACAAGATCGTGCTCCGCTATGATCCGGAAGGACTTGACTGACATGGCTGAGCAATCGACGAATATGAAGCGCCGCGGCGGTGACACGTCACCATCGACGAAGTATAGCTGGCAATCTTGGATCAAGGGATATGCCGCATGGCTGCTCGTCTTTCCTCTGTATTGCGGGCTTTGGCTCTTCGCCGCTGTCTTCAAGCGCGTTCCCGCCTGGCTTCATCGGAAGTTACTTCGGGAATGGCGTCGGGAGACAAGCCGGCACATGGACGTGCGGATTCCTGCCGTTGGCCCCGTCTATATGCGGCGATGGTGGAGGATCAAGCGTAACGCCTTCTTCAACGTCTATTTCCACCATGTTCTGCGGAGCGACGAAGACGCCGCCTTGCACGATCATCCGTGGTGGAATTTCAGCATCGTCCTAGAAGGCGGCTATTACGAGCATACGATTGCCGCGGGCGGCGTCCACTCGAAGAAATGGTATGGCCCCGGCTCCGTCCGGTTCCGTCCCTCCGGCGCCTTCGCCCATCGGCTTGAGCTTGAGACGCAACGTTTCAACGTTATCGGCGATCACATGGACGGCAAGCCCATGGGCGAGAAGCCGGTCAAGACGATCTTCATAACCGGCCCTGTCCTTCGCCGATGGGGCTTCCACCATCCCTCACAATGGGTTGACGCCTATGATTGGGACGCCTTCACCGAAGCGCACGGCATCGCGACGATGAAGATGAAGGGATATGCCGAGCAACTTAACCGCGGCCTCATGACCGTCGCCGACGCTCGTGAAGGCTTAAACCTTAAGGACTAGAACCAAATGACTGCATTTCTTGTATTTCTCGGCCTCTTCGCTGTAATCGCGGCGCTCGCCATACTGCGGGGCTTCGTCCTTTCGATCCTATGGCAATGGTTTGCCCTGCCGCTCGGGTTGCCTGAAATCGGCGTCGCACATGCCATCGGAATCGCTTTGATTGTCGCAATGCTTGCGCATCAACATTCGCACGAAAAGCAGGAGTCGGACGACCCGATGGCAAGCGTGCTCGCCGGTTTCCTCTCGACGCTGCTTTTCTTGCTCGTGGGGTGGATCATCCACTTTTTCATGTAATCCCAATCAGACGGAAGGACCAAATCAATGCGCGACGAAGAAACAACTATGACGCCGCAGCCTATCGGATCGGCCAAGGTTTCAATGCAGGACGAAGGCGATCTGTTGGCCGTGCTGCCGCCGTTCGAAACAACCCGCGATCTCCTGCTTGCTGTCCACCGCGCTCAGGAAGAAAAGCGGCCGATTCTTGGCGTGCAAATCAACCTTGAGGACCGGCCTCGCGTCGAAACGCTGATCGACACCCGCTTTCTCACGATTGATGACATGGCCGACACGCTCGGGATCACAACCGAAGGCCGGCTCTTCTGCGGCATCCGTCCGGAAGGGCATATGGATTTGCCGGTCGAAGTCGCCGAGCTTACCGGCAACGTCGAAGAGCGCGAGCTTGCGGCCCGTTATATCGACGCGAAGATTGCCGGCGTCGATCATCATATCATGCACGCGACCAATCCGGCCTACATCGAAGCCTATGAGCATTGCGGGATCGTGCTCAAGTGCATCGCCAAGGAATTCCGGATGGGGATGCACCTTCCGGACGTGCGTGCGCCGGAAGCCCGGATTATCCCTTACAACGAAACCAACGACACCGGGATCAAGCACGAAACCGCTCTGCGGGCGTTCTTCTCGGACGTGCATGAGCGCAACGTCAAGGCCGGATGGTGGAGCGAGATCACAACCGGCGAGCCGAAGAAGCGGAGCGTCGGCGAGCTTCTGATTCTCATGGTGACGGAAATGGCCGAAGCCTACTCTGCCTGGCTCGTTGGCTCTGCGGATGACAAGTTGCCGCAATTCCCCGGCCTTGGCGTCGAAATGGCCGATCTTCTCATCCGGGCCGCGGATTTCTGCGGTGCGCTGCAAGCCGGCCGTATCGTGGCCCCGAGCGGCGTCTATAATCCGGGCGATGAAATGTTCCGCGAGATCGTCGCCATCGCCAATCGTTACGAGGCGATCCGCAAGACGCCCGAAGCTATCGGCGCCAAAGAAGAAGGCGACTTCATTGAGCCGCAGGACGTGGCCCAAATGACGGATGCGAAGCTCGCCTTCAATGCTCAGCGCCCCGACCACAAGATTGAGGCGCGGCTTGCTGAAGACGGCAAGCGGACGTAAGACACCCCTGTAGTGGTGAAGTCAGGAGACAGGATCATGGGAACGGAACCGCCGAGCCGCGAATCATCGAAACAGATGGTCGCACTTGCTCAGCGCGTCTTGCGTGAAAAGCCGGTAGATAAATTCACGGACATTACGCGGCACGATTACAATCAACTGCTCAAAGACGCCCAAAGTCTCGCCGGTTCCGTTCTGTCTCAGGCTGATCCACATGACTAAGAGCGAATATGAAGCCGCGATGGCGATGTATGCCGAAGCGGATCAGCGTAGCACGGCTGGCCTGATTGAATTCGTGACGGCCGCCGTGCTCCTGAAGCTCAATCCTCCGGCGCGAGGCGATGGCGTGGTGAGCGTCACCATTTCGCCCGCGGATATCGAAGAGACGCTTCGCACGCACCATTTCGAGTCCCGGTATGACGGTGACGAAATGACAATTTTTCTCACCCCGCTCACGGAAGTAACTTCCGACGTTGACAACCGACGCGATTGAGCAGATATCTATTTTCGTCACAAGCGAGGAAGTGACTTCGACCGATGAGTAAAAGCGAAAATCCCCGAGTCCGAAAGGGCGACAACTCCGGCCACGTTGGCGACGACGATGACGATGACTTTTTGGACACGAGTCCGGAAAGGATGGAAAGCGCCGCCGCCAAAGCTCTTCTCCAATTCATCGAGCGCATAGAGCGTCTTGAGGAAGAGAAGAAGGGCATGGCCGATGATATTCGTGACGTTTATGCGGAGGCCAAGGCCAACGGTTACGACACGAAAACCATGCGGAAAGTCGTCAGCCTTCGAAAGATGGAAACCCATGTGCGACAAGAAGCGGATGCGCTGCTTGAAACATATCGGGCGGCACTCGGCCTCGCGTAAACCCGAAACCCCGAAAAACGGAAGAAAGGAATTGAACATGGCTAAGGCCAAAATGACTCTGCCGAGCGATACGCTCGATTTGACGCTCGAAGCTGGCAAGCGGAAGGCGATGACTGCCGCGGCCACGAGCAAGGGCGAAGCGTTCAACGTGCGCGTCGATCAGCTTCGCACGATCCCCGGCTTCAACGTCCGGATTCGCGAGACGGACGACTATCGTTCGCACGTCGAGGAATTGAAGCAGTCGATCCGCGAAAACGGCTTCTACCCGAACAAGCCGCTCGCCGGCTACATCGGCAAGGATGGTGAAGAAGACGTGATTTTCGTCACGGACGGACACACCCGCCTCGAAGCCGTGCAGGAGATCAACGCCGAAGACGTGGACGGCAAGGAAACGCTGGAAACCCTCCCGCTTGTCCTGAAGCCGGCCGATTCGTCGATCAATGATCTCACCATCGCGCTCGTGCAGGACAACAACGGCCGGCCGTTGCTCCCTTATGAAATGGGGATCGTGGTTCGTCGCTTGCAGAATGCGCGGGATGGCGAAGGCCAGCCGCTCTTCAGCAAGGCGGACATTGCCCGCAAGCTGTCGATCACGGAGCGCTATATCGACGATCTCAACGTGCTCGTGTCGGCGCCGGCCAAGGTCCGCAACGCCGTCCTGAATGGCGAAGTCGCGGCGACGCTCGCGATCCAAGAGCTTCGGAAGAATCCGAAGAAGGCGGAAGAGCGGATCACCACGGCCGTCACGAAGGCCAAGGCCAGCGGCAAGTCCAAGGCCACGAAGAAGGATATCGTGCCTTCCGTCAAGATGAAGAAGGTGGCGATCCGCGTAAGCCTGGCTACCGGCGACTCGATCAAAGACGTGCTCAAGTCGATGGCGACGCAAATCCGCGCCGCGGTCGCGCACGGCTCCGATGACGTGCTCCTGACGGACGGCACGATCTCGGCCATGGTCGAAGTCCCCGAGCCGGCCAGCGAAGCTCCGGCGCCCGCCAAGGCGGCAAAGCCGGAGCGGAGCAAGGGTCCGTCGAAGGCCAAGGCTGCGGCCGCGAAGAAGGGCGCTGCCAAGGCCCCGGCAAAGAAGACGGCCGCAGCGCCCGCCGAAGAGCCGGAAGCAGCGCCGGCCGGGGACGACGAAGGCGAGCCGGTTCGGCTTCCTCCGGCCGTTCCTACGGTTGACTCCGACGATCCGGACGATATCTAAGACACGTCAGCGTGCCATGCGACGGGGCGGCGATTCTTCGGAGTCGCCGCCTTAGTCGTCTCAGTGAAGCCGCGGAAGTTAATTTGGCGTCCGATAGGACGTGCGGAAGCCCCTCCAAAAGCTCACCCGCAACAAGGTCTATGCTTAATCCGCGACTTCACTGAGACGATCAAACCGGATACAAGTCCGCCATGCCCGAGGACGGTGACACCCCTTGCCAAGCGTGTCATACGCTATGGCCGGCCGACGCGCTCGTGGAGGGCGTCTGTCCTGACTGCATCGATATAGAGATCATTGCGGCTGGCGGGAGCATGAAAAGAGCCGCCGCCCGTCTTGCGAGGAAGGGCGACGGCTCCAATCAGACGGAGGACCGATCCGCTGACGACGCCGCGAAGTAGGGCCACGCGGCGGGACGTATTTACCTTATTTATCAGCGCAGCGTCAATGCGGCCATAATGAAGAAACCCCGCCGATCCCGGAGGACAGGCGGGGCTTCGGTTCGACCTTTCCGACAAATCCGCCAAAGGCGGGGTCTTTACGGTGCCTCTGCTACGTCCGGAGACGAAGGGCGGTGCCAAGATCGAAAGACACTACCGGCGTCCGAGTTGTGTAGGCGAGTTGAATAAGGCTGTCAACGCCGGCACTTGAAGGGGAGCTTCATCCCCATCTCGACCGCCCATTCGCAGATACGAATGCCGGCATCCCCGACTCGATCTCCCCGGCCTTCCACGGTCGCGTTGTAGCGCTCGGCCGCCTGCGGATCAGTGACGATCTCGGGCGTCGGCTTGGGCTTCGGCTCCGTTACCGCTTCAATGTCCGCACTCGGCGGGAAGCTCGGCGCCGCTATAACCCGCCCGCAGCAAGCGCTCACAGCCAAGAGCGACGGAAGCAGGACTGTTGCGACCGCCAGGCGCCGCAGCGATGACTTGTTCATATTTCTTCTCCGCTTCAAATTGCCGGCGCTGATCGGCCAACCGCTTTTCGGCCGCCTTCTCACCCGACTTGTAGGCCCGCTGCAACTGTTCGTTGCGGGCTTTCTCATCTTCGAGCTTCACCACGTTTTTCCCGTCCGTTCGGCCTTGGCAGTAGGACAGGGCGAGCAACAACCCGAGAATGATGATGAAGCCAGCGACGCGAAGCAACTTCTGAGCCTGCGTCATGCCGGCCGCGAATCCAAATCCAAGCATCTCGTGATCCTTTACGCTGCAATCTTGTAGCCGCCGCTCATAAGGCCGGTTTGGAAGTCGAGAGCGAACGCGGCGATCTCATCATCCTTGTCGGTCCCATTGATGATATCCCGCGACGCCTTGAATTGCGCGAGGCTGGATGGCCCGCGGGCCTGAAGATCGTCGCTCAGCTTGCGAGCGGTAAACCAACCGTTCTGCATCCCGAGAACCATGATCGCGGCTGCGATATCCGGCCTCATCGCGAGATCGGGATTTTTTACGAGATCGACCGTGATCCCGATCTTCGCAAGCTCGGCCGTAGCCTTCGCATAGTTGCGCTTGCCGGTAAGCTGGACGTAGCCGCGGCCGCAGTAGCGAACGCCATCGCCGGGAGCCAGATTGCCCAGCTCGCGAGCCTTGGCCGGCCGCGCCCCTTCGATATCATACATTCGCTTGAGATAAGCGGCGCCGCCCATTTCCTTGATCGGCTGCATCGTCGCATTCGTCTCAAGGTAAGCGGTCGCAAGGCAATAGGCGGTGAAGCTCACCGGGAAGCCGCCAGCCGCGCACGCCCGGATTATCGCGTCGCAGCCGTCAAACTCGCTGGCGCTGATCTTCGGGCCAAGCAGCTTGTTCCCGCGGAGGAAGTCATAGAAGCGTCCGTAATCGACGAAGGCAAAGCCTGCGTCGTTGGCCGCTTCGGGGATCGGCGGCGCCGGTTGCGGGATGACGGAAGTGACTTCCGCCACGGTTTCGCGGATCGCAGCCAAGTTACGCTGAAGGCTGGCAATGTCTTGCTCAGCCTGAGCAATCAGGGTATTAATGTCGCTCATGGCCGCCCCCTTGGCGCTGCGTCAATTTCATCGGAAACATGCAAGTCCGTGCTAGGCCGCTTTTCCGGCCCGCCAGCGCTCGAATCCGAAATCCGGCTGTCCGGAGCCGTGTCGCTCTCGAATCGGCGTCCTGCATAGCTTTCCGCCCGCTCAGTGACGTTTTTATCGGCACTTCCGGCCATGGACAGACTGTGTTTGATGATCGAAGCCGATTGAATGAGATTCGTAAGCTCGGCCGCGCTCGGCGCCACGAAATAATACGTGAGCACAATGCCGGCAAAATAGATCAGAAGCTTCGTCAATCCGTAGAGCATTTGCCATTGTTCCCCGCCGACAAGCCAGGCGGCAGCGAACCACGAGAAGACAAGGGCATTGCCGCAAATCAATATCGCTATCCAGCGACGCCAGAAGAAGCTCGGCTCGGGAAGCGGGTTTTGCGGATCAATCGTGACTTGGGCGGCAGGCGGCGCCGAGATCGTTACCGGCTGATCTTTGCTCGCATTCTCATCCATCGGCCCGCCCTCACCTATTTCGGATGGCGCTCCATCATCTCGGCCATCCGATCCGTTGCATCCCGAAGCTCCCGCAGTCTAGCGCATAGCTCCCGCTTGGCTTCCACGTCATTCCGAGTGTGGTGCGTAAGCTCGGACAGAACGCGCTCAAGCGTTACCACGTCATTGCTGAGATTGGAAATGTTGTCCGACAAGAGCCGGATGCTCAGATTATCCATGAGCGAAGCGCCGGCAACAACGGCGGTCGTCGTGCCAGCGTCAGGCTTCGTTTCAGTGGTCTTGTTGAAGTAGCCTTTGAACGCAACGCCTAACGACGCAACGCCGATCAGAAGAGAAATGACAATTTGCGCCCAAAGTGGAAGCCCTTCAATGGGCGGCTGAGTCGGCACCTTCACTCGCTCCCGCTACTCGCGCTTCACGAGCGCGTTCATCCGATAGCCGAGCATCATGCGACGCTCTGAATACATTGTAGATATCGGCAAGTAGCAGCCAAGGATAGATGGCAATTGCAGTTATACGCAAATCTGCGGCCATCGCGCCAAGCGTAATCTGTAACCACATGAAACAGGCAAGAAATGCCCCTGCGGCACGCAGATGGGGACTAGGGCGCCAAGCCCCGTTTATTGTCAGACAGGCGAGACGAAGCAACCCGATCCAGAAGGCGAAGAAAGCCCAAGTATTCGCGTCTGCGAGCCTCGCCATGCCAACATAAACAGGAGATTGCCATTCTACCGGCGTCAGTTGCCAACAAACGATTGACCATGAAAGCATGATCCCGGCCAAGAGCCATTCCATGACTCTTACCGGGAACGTCTTCGTCAGTTTCACGATCATCATGGAAACTTGATCCTGATTGTCCAGCACGCCCCACCCTAACGCTTATGTCAAGATATTGTGCCTTCTACCCGTAACGAATCACACTGTCTAGGGACGGCCGAAGTTACTTCGCAAATCCATTTGTTTCGAAGACGTTATGGATCGGACTAAACGCCTACCACGCGATCCTGCCCTTCATCGTCGTAGCACAGGACGGATACACTGGCCCCATCCACGTTAATGGTCGTTTCGAAAAATCCACCGAAGAAAACGTGCGTGTAGGCACCGACCCAATCCGCCGTGGTCGTGGTTCTCATCCAAACGGGATTTGCGCCATCATTGGAGAGGCCGAGTTTGATATTCCCTGCCCCGTCGTCCTTAATGTGCATCCACTTCGGGCCTTGAGCGTGGGCGCCGTTACCATAGGTGACGGGTATATCGTTGCGAGTGGAATAGTTGGTATAGCGATGGAACTCCGATTGGTTATACAACCCTTGGAAGTCGGCCAAGGTTATTAGCCGGCCGTTGACGGAGTTATGGAGGCCGATCTGTGTCCCATAATACTGAGTCGCATAGTTGTTCATGATAAGCAGAACAGCGACTTCCCAAGCGGCGCCGGTCGTCTTCGGAACGATCCAGCCCGCACAACTCGGGCCGCAAGCCGCGGCGCCCTTTTTGACGTTAGCGCCCTTTGTGCCATTTTGAGTCCATGTGAATTTGGCACCGTCGCCAAGCGTGGTTAGCGGATTTGGAATCCCCATCGAGATATCATATAATCCGCCGCCACCGCCGCCACCGCCGCCGCCCGTCCCGGTAGCAAGCTCTTCCCATCCGCCTGCTGTGGTATAGGAATAATGCTTGTCATCATCCTCATTCCAGAGAAGCAGACCATCCCACGGCGAAAAATAAGTCCAAGCACCTTCGTCATAAACCGCGACCTTGTTCGGCTGCGTCGGATGCGTGTCGTCGAATATATGGATATCGCCTTCAGTTGGGGCGCCAGGCGTTGCTGCGACAATACTCTTGACGCTCCCTTGAGCGAAGACAGAGAGCTTGAGAAGATTTAGATCGTTCTCATCCTTCCAGTTGTCCTCGCCGAGCGTCCAATCGCCCTTCAGAGCGAGCTTTCCTGCGAGTGTCCGAGAAACCATGATCCTGTCCTTCCGAAGTTACTTCCTACGCTCCGCCGTAATTGAGGCCGTAGCCGTAGCCATAGCCGCTCTTGAGGCTCACGCGAAAGCGATAATGTTGATACGACGCCAAGCCGTCGCGCTCCGATTCCAATTCGACATACACGGCTGTTGGATCACCGTCCGCAGTTTGCATCGTCGCATCATAGGTCCATGGCCCGTCTGTTAATCCGCTTTCTGTGCGGATCACAACGAGCGGGTCTGCCGCGTCATAGACGCGAATGGTATAGGTCGTCCCGGCTTCCGGACCAACGCCCGCTTCAGTGTATCCGACAAGCTGATCTTGCTGAAGCAAGCGGTCCCGATGCACCCAATCAAATTCCGGCTCCGGATGCTCGCCCAAGATTGAGAAAGCTTCCCCTCCGTCTATGGTGACTTTCGCGGGCGGATAAGGACGGGCTTGCCGGCCAATAAGATCAAGCGTGAGAAGTGTAGCCTCACTTTCGTCGAGCACGTCGCTTGCGGTGCGGGTAAGAGCCTTGGCCTCAACCGTTTCGCCTGAGACGTATGCCCGCTGATCGCTGATAAGATCGTCGTCGGTCGTCCAGATGGTTGCGGCCGCCAGATGAGCTTGCGGAATCGTATCGGCGACGCCGCGGACGACCGTAACCATGTGCGTCGTCGCATCATAGTCAATTAGCTTCATATATTCGTTATCAACAAGGATTGCTTGCCCCTCGATATCGTCCGCGAAGTCTGTTTCGCCAGTGATCTCGAAAGTCGTCTGAAGCGGCGTGATTGCATCCACGAGCGTAGCGGCGCCAGTGAAGCTCGCGGTCGTCTCCGTCCAGGTTGTTTCGCCTTCAGCCCGAGATATCAGGTCATAGCCTGGCATGACGGAGTTGGGGGATAACGCGACTGCTCCGATATAGGCGTCCGTGTCTTCGACGACGCTGAGATTGGCGGTGTCAAGCTGGCGGTAAAGATCGCGATAATTGGCTTCGACGATCCTCGACGCTGAAGCCGGCACGGCCTCTTCAGGCGGCGGCGTCCACGTTGGCGTGCTCGGCGTCACATAGGACGTGTCCGGGAGGCCGTAAACGTCCTGCATAGCTCGGATCGTGATCCGGCCGTCGCGAAAGCTGCGATCCGTGATCTCGCCGGCCCGGAGCACGATGTTAAGGATGCCGCGGCGAGTATCACTAACCCGAAAGCACATTCCCGGCCGGATTTTCCACCCTCCCCGATCTAGCACAATCGTAAACTTTTTCAGGCCAGCCGCGTGAACCTTGAGATCGCGTTGACACACCCTCGCCATAAGATCGCGAGTCGGGATGCCCGGATAGTCCTTCGTCAGCGGGTTAGGGCCGTCCTGCGAGTGGCGGGCCGCAAGGTTGTGGACGCGCACTTGGAAGTCTTCATTCGTGATCGGATCGCGGCCAGTTGCGACGACTTCGCTGAAAATCTCGTCTTGGCTGGAAGCGTCGTCTTCCGAGATATCGAGCAAGCCGGTCGTCGGCGTGAAAGAAGGAAGATCGGCCGTGACGTAATCATTGCGGACAAGACGGATCACCATCTTCCCACTCTCCGGATCGGTATAGAGGACCGCCCCTATATGGTCGATAACGACTTGGATGAATTGATCGACTTCCTCTTGGCGTTGCCAAATCAGGCACAGGCCAAAGCCTTCTTCGCAGAGCTTATTCGCGGCGTAGATGAAGCTGTTTTCGTCCAAGAGGGACGTTGGAAGTCCACGGCCCCATAGCGGGTTTGTCAGGCACTCATAGACGATATGGGCGGGATTCATCGCATGGATTTTGCCGTCGCCCATGAAGATGACAGCCTTCGTCGAATACCAACATTCGTCGTTATACCATCCTGCCGAATAGCGACGGACGCGGAAAGCCCACTCTTTCGGGTAAGGATTCATGGACGACACAAGGCCGGAAAACCAAAGCATCGTCGTGCCGCGAAATTCGGACACAAGCCCACCTATAGCTGTCTTCACCGCCGCAAGCGTTTGCGTTCCTTTGAACGGACCTTTAGTGCCGCAATTGGCGCTGCCGGCTCCCGGCAACACTTGATCCTCTCCGCCCCAAAAGATGCGGAAAGGCCCCTGTATGCCCCCTTCCTTCTTCTCTCCGCCGAAGAGATCAGGCTTGCGGATCGCCTGCACGTCTTCGCTGCAAAGCGGACCCTCCCATGCGATTTTGTCGCCGACTTTGATCGTGCGAAGCTCGTTGAGTGGTCCGCGGCTCAATCCGAAAAGGATATCAAAAGCATAGTGATACCCGATTGTCTGCTTCTTACCCGCGCCCATCGGTATGCTCCTTCCGGGCTTCCTCTGCGGCGCGAAGCGCTATGGGATCGCCGATATTTTCAATGATCTCTACCGGAATGCCGTTCAAAACGAAATCCCGCCAGTCAAGGCCGTGGTGATAGAAGAAGTCGCGTGCATCCCGGCATATCTCCGCGGCGCGGAGATGACGCATCCGAATCCGGATTCCGGAAGTTACTTCCGTCACTTTTTGCCCTTGCTCTTGATCTTCTTCGTTCGATAGTTGCCATACCACATAACCATCGGTCCCGTCAGCCAACCATCGCCGAAGACCACGGGTTGCGGTGTCCCTTCGTCTGCCTTGGGGAAATCCCACTCTTCTAGTGCGGCCGGTTTAACTTTCGGAGTTTTAACGAGAATTGACGTGAGAAGATAAGAGACGACAAGCATGATGAACGCGATTGCGAGAAGTTGCATCGTCTCGGCTCCTAGAAAACTTGCTTGCCGTCGAAAGGCGAGTCCTTTGCCATATACTTATGGCCTCCGTGATTCGCCAAGTTATTGAATATATCGTCGCACGTCTCGGCGGTGAGATCGCATCCGAGAAACAGCGATACTTCTTGGCCGGCAACAAGCCGATCAGTGGTTGACAGAAGGGTGAATATCGAACCGCCATTGTGAGACTCGATGCCACGACGATCTATCGTGCCGTCTTCATTGGCTTCCCATTCTATGAAACCGCCTGCGTAACGCTCTCCGGCCCACGCGCCAAGGCTGGCAACCGTAATAGTCGTTCCAGTGAGTGCCGTGATCGTGGTATCCGTTCGAAAGTCATTCCGGTTGGCCTTGCAGCCGGGACCATAGAGCGCGTGCGGGCAATCGACTTCCCAACAGAGCCGCAAGCCCGTCCTGCGGATCGTCTTCGAGATCGGAAGGCCGAGCACTTCGGCTGTAACCGCGTCCTTTCCTTTGACGTTGCCCACTGTCCCGATCCAATAAACAATGGCTTCATCGTCAGGATCGTCCCGGTGGAAACGCCAGCATTTCAGCACGATTTTGATCGCGGGCGGCGTCAGTCTGAAAAGATCAGGGATCGGCAACGAGCGCGGCATGGTGACAACGAAGTCATCGGCTGAGCCGCCCTGTGTAAAACCATTGTCCGAGATCGGGGTTGCCGTCCAGCTATGACCGGCGTGCTCGATATCACGATCCGCGTTCGTATAACGGTAGAAGGTATTGCCCCATTGAAACTCATAGAGGCAGACGGGACGGCCGAAGAAGTTGCTGATCTCGCGAAGGCTAAAAGTCATGCCCACTCTCCGGTTTCAAACTCGCCTGGCTCAGCGAGATAAAAACTATAATCGCTATTCTGTCCGTTCGCGAGCGGGATGAGAGGGGTTCCGGTTACAGGAAAACCACCTGTGGTGAGAATCAATGCGCGCCGCGGTTGATTAGGGCGCTTGAACCATGCTCGGGCATAGCCTCCGCAACCGTTATCCCACGGAACGCTGTTGCAAGGGAAGGAACCGCCTGTGTGCCACAATACCGACGCGTCGGTAGGATCGCCATCAATAAACGGATCAGTAGGAAATCCTTCTTCATCTCCGGGCGCAAGATCGGGCGTCCAGAAGGTGCCAACCGCTCCGTTACAATAACCGCCAACGATATCATCCCACGTCCAGTAGTTATCGGGCGTCCCTAAGCCGGGAAGTCCTGTGCCATCTCTTGAGAAGGCCCAAAACATCAAAGGATGGCCGAGGAACGGGGCGCCTTCTGCGTAATGATTGAACTCGACGATGATCCTCGCCCACCATCCGCTTTCATAGAAATAGCAACTGGATTCTTCCAGCGCCGGTTCACCGCAATTTTCGACGCCCATATTGGCTTCAGGGATCGGTGTCGAGAGGATCGCCGGAGCAGTCCGTTCATCGCGGAAGGCACGGAACGAAAGCTCGCACTCGGAAGTCCCGTCTGTGTCGGTATAGTGCAGGATTTCAACGTCATCTGACGCCAATCGACACGGCTCCATGAAACTGCCGATGGTTCCGGCCGGGAGATCAGTCCCGACCGCGGCCGAAAGCGTCAAGCGTTCTTCCGTAGCGCTCAGTGCCGCGGCCGTTCCATTGATCTCGCGGATGATGGAACCGGCCAAGAGCACATGGCGCCGGCCGGAAACCGCGCCGCCTGTGTAGGCATATCCGATTTTCTTTACGTCTAGCCTGGCGTCAGGCGACGCAGCCGGTCGTACCAAACGCAAGTCTGCGTTGAACGTGGGAACCCAAATCGGATTTTGCTGGCCGCGCAACCGATATAGGAATTGGCGGAAGGCCCAATGTGCCGCTCGCCCGCGGATCATGCGATTGTGCGTGTCGAACGTAAAAGCGCGGCCGGAATCGTCGCCGAGATATCGAAGGCCGGTTTCATTGTCCACGAGCAAGGAATTGCGCTGCATCGTGAAACGCCGTTCCTCGCGCCAGTTGGGCCTGTCCTGCAACACCGGATAGGTGTTGTAGAGCAAATCCCAATCCCCTTCATCCGGGAGATCGTTCGCTTGATTAAGCTGAAACAAGATGCGCGAGGCGCCGACGCGGTTCGTCAGAGCCGCCAAGGCACTTTCTTGCTCGAAGCGGGAGCGCCGCAGCGGATAGATCGTCGCGCCTTTCGTCCATGCTCTCGTGACGTTGCCGCCTTCGACTGTGATCGAACCATCGTCGATATCGACAACGGTTAGCTTGTCATACGTCCATGGATCGTCGCCGAGCAGAAGAGCAAGGCCGCCGATAGTGAATTCCCGATATGTCGTATCGACCGGGATGACTGTCGCTCCGCCCGCAACGGCCGCCGAAAGCTTGCCCTGATCGTGGAAGAGCGGAAGCATGAATTCAACCGATCCGAGCCGGTGAAGGAAAAGCTCGAAGTAACTTCGCACTTCATCAATCGGATTGAATTGAATCTCGAATTCCCGGCGCGGGGAGACACGCAAAGCGCGAGTTTGTTCCGTGCCGTAGGACGACTTCAGCACGTCCGTCAGCCATGACAGGCGTTCGCGGATGCCGTCGCCCCAATTCGGGCGGATCGTCCACAAGGGAAGCTCATCGTCCAGCATCTTAGACGCCCAATTCCTGCTTGATAGTCGCCTTGTTGCGCCGCATGTGCGTCAGGAAAACCTTTTCGCCGGCCGCGCCAGCCGTCGCGTTCGCGATTTCGTCGTCTCCGATAGCGAGCACTTGGCGGATGCCAGTGGGCGTGCCGCCTGCCGGATCGCCGCCATTCATGCGGTGCCGCGGATCAGATTCAGTAAGCACTTCTTCGCCTTTGCGAAGAATCGCCGGCATTTCGTCCGGAGCCAAGCCCGCGATGCCGCCAGAGTGATACTTCGGCGCCCCGGCGAAAATCGCTGGACTCACCCTGCGCGAGCGGCCGCCTGCTTCACCGGCAATACCGCCTTCGTGGTGGATCGACACCGCGGCCGCCGTCATCTGAAGCAACGGCTTGAGGATGCCGCCCGTCGCCTTGTCCACGGCGTTAAGGATCAGCGCTTCAATGATGAGCGTCGCAACTGTCTTCAGAATGTTTGCGATCATCTCAAGGAAGGCGCGGCCGATGCTCGCAAGGAAGCTGAGCACGTCCTTGTCGGCCGCGAGCCTCGCGAACGACTGTGCGATGCTGTCAATGAAGCCGACGATATTGCTCGTAAGAAGCTGATCCACGCGCTGCTTCAGATTAACGAAGCTCGTATTGGCGCCGCTGGCCTCATGGCCGACATTCGCGAGTTGCGCGGCGAGCGCCTGATATTGCAAGCGCACTTGCGGATCGGCGCTTGTCCGCATCGAGTCCGCGAGCCGAAGGATGAGCTTGATTTGATCTTCGATCATCCCGGACGTTTCAGAGTAGAAACCCTGAATCCGCTTCTGAGCTTCGGAATAGCTCTGCAATCCAAGCGATACCAAAGTGTTTTCGGTTTCGATCAGAGAGTTACGTTCTTCGATGATTTTGTTGAGCGTGCCTTGCGCCTGGCTGACGGCGCCCTGCACAACATCGTTCTTGGCCCGGACGTTCTGGCCGCCCGAATTATTCTGTAGCGCGGTCTGCATCTTCGCAATGAAGGCGTCGAGTTGTGGCGATGGCACGGCTCCGCGGAGCGCTTCGGCGAACGCAATCGCCGAAGTCGCCATGGTCGTCACGCGGCCAGCGATCTCATCAATGATCTTGTTGGATTCGGCCAAGCCTTGTTCCGGCGTAATGAGGCCGCGAGCAACCTTGTCCTGAATCGCGTCGAGCTTTTCGTTCCGCTCCGACATAAGGTTCTGAAGCTCTTTTTCACGAAACTCCATCGTCTCGTAATTCTTCAGTTGTTGCTTCTGCGCTTCGACGTGCTGGCGTGCTTGCTGAATTGTCTTGTCGCCGATCAGGCCCTTGCCACCCGTCTTCTTCGCATATTCGTCAATCGAGCGGAAAAGCTTCTCGTATTGTGAATCGATCGCGTTCAAGCGACGTTCCAGATTGTCTTCCTGCTTGTTGCCAACGGCTGCGTCCAGTTGCTCAAGCTGGCGCTGAAGCTGCTCTTCGGCCGACGCGATTTGCCGTGCGGCGGCCGCGGCGGCACGAGCTTCACGCTCACGAGCGGCTTTGGCACGCTTGCCGGCCGCCGCATCGCGCTTCTCCTGCCGCTGAGCCTCCTGAGCGTCAAACGCGGCCCCGGCGAGCGCCGCCGCTTTCTCCGCCTCCCGGTTCGTCGCTCCGGCCGCGATAGCCGCGTTGAGCGCCTTGCGACTCTCAAGCTGCCGCTTCTGCGCCGCCGTGACTGCCTTGGCCCCTTCCAGCGCCTCTTGCTGCTCTTTGATGGCCTTCTGGCCGCCAACCGTCTTCCGGTTCACGTCCGGGAGCACGACTTGACGGGGCTTGACGACACCGCCAGCCGCTTCAGCGGCCGCCGTCTTGGCGTCTTTGCCCGCGAGGCGAGCGCTCCAATAGGCGGCCTGCCGGCCGAGCCATTCGACGGACGCTGCGGCGGCGCGGATCACGGCCGTATTGGAGAGCCAATTGATGAATTGGTTCCAAGCCAGCCCGAGATTGTCGATTGCCGTCTTCCAAGGGCCGCGAGCTTGCGCCGAAGCATTGTCCATGGCCGTCTGATAGGCTTGCAGCGCGACCGCTCGCGCCTGATCGGCCTGTCCGTTCTTGAAAAGGGTTTCGATCAGGCTGAGCGTCGCTTCGTCATAGACGCCGGTTTGTTCCTGAAGCGTCATGATATCTTCAATGCCGCCTTGGAACGAATCCCGAAGGGTGTTCATCGCTTCCGGGAAATCAACGCCGGTCACTTCCGACGCCGCCTTGGCGGTTTCGATATACTGAAGCATCTGAGCATCGTTGAGGCCGTCAGCCATCAACTCGCGCATGATCTTGTTGGCGTCGGCCGCCTTGACACCGATCTCTTCCAGCTTCTCAGCAAACGCAGCAAGATTGGCTGCTTTGAGCGTCGAAGACTCGTTCCCCATCGACTTCAAATTGGCCGCGGCTTCGTCCAAGCGCCGGCCGTCTTCCGCGACTTCGCCAAGCGCGAGGCCGAGCGGGACTAGAACGGCAAGCAGGGCCGCGATCAGCGGAGCCTTTGCCGCGATCTTCGACAAGGCTCCCGGCCAGATTTGGCCGATCTGTGCGCCTTGCTGAATGAACACAGTTAGGGGATTCTGCCCGGAAGCGATGGAAACGATAATATCGTTGACTTGGAAGCCGAGATTCTGAAGCTCGTTGGGGTTGAGGCCGAGAAACCCGCCTGCACCCCTAGAAACGCCCCGGAGACGCCCCTGAGCGGCCGCTAGGCGGTTCGTCGTGTCGATTAGCTTCTGTTCCGCGGCCGCAAGATGCAGCGTATCGATTCCGGCCGCCTCAAGCTGGCGCTGCATCTGCACGAGCTTGGCGTTTTCGCGCTGCATCGCGCCGCCTGCATTTTCCAGATTGGCTTCGAGCTTCACGAGATCGGCGGCCATCTTCTCAGTCGGCGCCGCTTGTTGCGCGGCCGCAAGGTGCAGCACTTCACGTTGAAGCCGTTCGAATTCCGCCGTCGCGCCCGCGGCCGCTGCTTCCTGATCGCGGAAATCGTCGATCATCCGGGCCATGCCGGTGAGGCCGGCTTGCGCGGACGTGAGATCATTCAGCGAGGCATTGTATTCCGACATACGACGCTTAGCGCCGTCGAAAAGCGCTTCCGACTGCACGACGATGCTGTTGATGCCGTCGAGCGTTCGTGACGCACCTTGCGCGGGCGCCGTGATATTCTGGATCACGTCAGCCAGGCGTTGAGCACTCGCGCTCGACGTATCGGCCGCGACGCCGAACCGCGATATGTCCCGAGCGGTCGCTTCAATGCCGGCCGCCTGATTACGAAACTCCGTCGCCACGCGAAGACGATCCGCCGCCTGTGCCGCTTCCTCATAGGCGGCCGCCCGATCCCGGATACGCTGAGCGGCGTTCGATGCGGCAATCTGTTGCTGCTCGCGCTCCATGGCGGCCGCGCTCGCCGCATTCTCCCGCATCGCCGCCGACAAGGCTTCAATACGGTTTTCCAGTGTCGAGATGAAATTGATTTGAGCTTGCGGCAGGCCCGATCCAGCCGCCAGCGTATCGAACCGCTGAGCATCGGCCAGTGCCTTCTTCGCCGCGGCTCCCTTGGCCGCCGACGCACTGTAATTGTCCATGGCCGCAGCGGCGGCATTCAACCCGCGAGCCGTCTCAAGCGCGGTCGCCCGGATCGCCTCTTGCGAAGCTTCGAAATTGCGGAGATCACCGCCCGCCTTCTCGAAGGCTTCCCCGGCCGCGACGACTGCCGCGGCAAGATCGCGCTCTTTCGCTTCGGCCTCATCCGCCTTGCGGGCCGCGGTGTCGCGCTGACTGATAAGACGCTTCGTCGGATTCTCAGCCGCAGCGACTTGAGCGCTCAGCGCGGCTTCCGCTTTCCGAGCTTCCTCCGCCTTGACGGCTTGCTCAGCGTGCTTTGCCGCGAGCGAGTCATAGGCGCCGGCCAGTTTGACGATCTCGCCAACGTCGCCCTGCGCGTCCTTCAGGCGGCGATACACCTTCGCGAGATCGTCGATAGAGCCTTCACCGCGCTCGGCGGCACGGATTTGCTCTTCGACGGCTTCCGTCAAGCCGCGGACGCCATCGCGCACGCCCTTGATCGTCGGGGAGGCGCGATCCTGCCCCCTGAAGATTAGCTCAACGTCTTTCTTAAGCCCCGCCATCGCTATCCCTCAGTCTCTTCAGCGTCGCTTTGAAGTGGGCCGCGCCCTTCTTCCCGCCTAACACTGTGCCAACAATCGCGTGCATGATCGCAGCGTCAGCCTCTACCCTATTCACAATCCGCCGTCGAGCGGTTCGGGCTTCGGACCATACGCGGGCCAGAGGGTAGCGCTCGGCTCGGCTATGGCCTTCCGAGAGCAAGAAACTCACGTCCTCACGGACACCCCAATAGAAACGAGCCAAATCTTCTTCGGCCGAGCGGGCAGGCTCTAGCTTTTTGCCCCGTTTGCGTCGGCGACTCGCGCCCGCATCTCGGCCAAAAGGTTTTTTAAGCCGCCAACGTCCTCCATGCTCAGTTTGACGATCTCGTTGAGCGCCATGAGTTGTGTCGTGAAGGGGAGCTTCCTCGCGTTCTGGCGGGTAAGATCGTCGAGCGAGTCCGTCGCCGCGGAAATAACTTCCGCCACAAGATCGGGGAAGTCGCGGGCGAGCGTCAGAAGGAAGTCCGTCAGAGCGTTGCCGCCCTTCATGATCCGTTCCCGCTGCTCCTGATAGACGATCAGTGCCTTAGTGATCGGTGCATGGTGCATCGTCACGAGAAAGGTGAGATCGTCGGCGCACAAGCCGCGCACTTCGAAGTAAGGGGCTTCTTCGCCTAGCTTGCGTTTGCCGGGGAGCGGAACCTTCGCCCGCGGGATCGTCCAATCTCTCAATTCCATGTTGCGGTCCTCAACGAAAAGGGCGCCCCGATTGCTCGGGACGCCCTCTTATGCCGACGATCTCGGATGAGATCAACGCTTGACGATGTACTGGCGCTCCGTGGAGTCGTTGAGCTTCAGAATCTCAAGCGAGAATTCCATTTGCTGCCAATCGTCGCCCTTCAGCGCAAAATCGCCATCCGGCGAAATCTGCACGCACGGCCAAATGTAATCGCGGTTCGCGCCGGCCGCGTTGTCCGCGAAGAATTCGAGCCGGCCTTCGATGGTCGTCCCGGCCGCGATCACGACTTCTTCCGTGCCAGCGGCCGCGGTGTAGTCGATTTCCAAGTCCATGCCTTCGGTGATATCCGCGGCGTCCGGAAGGATGAAGACGCGGCCGGTGACAGGATCGACTTCATAGTTGCCAGCCGCAGCGATCACTGAGTCATCGCTGGCGTCCGTCACGACCACGAGCGACACGTTGCGGGCGCCAATGGGATTGCCCGCCGTGAGGCCAAGCTGGATATAGCTGCCGAGCTTCACGTCCGAGTGGGCTTCATCGGCAACCGCACCGCCTGCGATGACATTGCTCTCCACGTCGCCGCGGAACCAAAGCGCCAGATTCTCCGGCTGAATGTCGTCGAGCGTGAACGAACCGCTCATATCGTTCTGAAGCGACACGCTCGCGTCCTTGACGCGGATGCCGGAATCACTGTTGTAGTGATCCAGCTTGTCTTCGTCCTGCGAAAGCGACACTTCCGGCGAGTTGCCGAGATAACGCGAGCCGCCCGGAGCGAGAGTGCGCGTGCCGGGAAGGAATGGACGGAAGTAAAGCTTACCACGTCCAACGACATAATTCGGATCAGCCATGTTCAATCTCCCTCGCTCAATACGGGTTTGCTACGTTGATGCGAACGCCTAGCATAAGTGGCATATAGAACATAGCGAGCCGCGACGAAGCATCTTCGGGCGGTCTTACAACACCCGGAGCTATGGTTAAAGAAGTAATTTCATACTCCCCGTCCCCTTTGCCGAGCATGAATTCGTCCGGGTAGGCTGGCCCGCGTCCGTGCGAAAGCTCGGCGACAAGCCGCGCCAACCGATGCTCCACTTCCGCCTTCAAGACGTAAGCCGGATCGCTAGGATTCTCCGGATCGTCCTTCGGCCAGCCTTGCAGCATGAGTTGCCATGTTTCTTGCCGAACGACGCCATGGGCGCCTACCGGCGCGTAAAGCTCCTGTCGCGGAAATTCGAGGATCGAAACCATATCTTGCGCTTCGTCCACCGGGATCACGCTGCGACCGCGCACGATCTTCCCACGAAGATCAAAGGTGTAAGGCTCCCCGTTCGGCCCGTCCGCTGCCGGCGTGTCCGGGTTGACGCCTTCCAGATGCTCAGTGAGCTTCTTCAGGATGCGAAGTTGCTTCGAGTCTGCCATCGGTCCTAGCTAAGCCTCGCGAATTGGCGGTAGAATTCCGCTTCGATATCGTTGAGGACGTGCGGCGTTTCGGTGACGCTCACTCCCCGGAAAACTTGATCGACGCTCGGGCCATAGAGCAAGAAAACGTCCTTGGCGAGATGCACCATGCGGCTCTTGTCTTTCTTGTTCCGAACCGCCGCTTCGCCGCCCGGAATCCGCACGGCCAAGCCGAGATTGAAATTCTCATCGTCGAGCATTGTGCCTTGGCGGAGCCGAACCATGAAAGCGCGTTTCAAATGCGTCGAGCGGCCGGCCTTGACGCGGACGGTGACGCCCTCATGGCCGACGCCGCCGCTCGTGGCGAAGCGAGCCAGGCTAGTCGGCCGTTGGCGTGCCGTAATCGCCGCTTCGAGATGGCCGGGAGTGGCATAGCGACTGACGCCAAACCGCTCCACGTCATCGATATAGCCGCCCGGAAAGCCAATCTGCGACTTCATCGCCTTCTTGTAGCGCACCATGCCCTTGCGCGGGATGACGGTGTTCATTGCCAAGCTGGCGGCCTGCGGCGTGATATCGGGAGCGGCTTCCATGAAGTCGGCCATGGCGCGGATCGCATTGACTTCGAGCTTGTAGCTCATAGCTCAATCACGCTCCAATAGACGTTGAGCGGGCCATCGCTCTCTTCATGATAGTCGAGCCGAAGTTGCTTCGAGAAGCCGGGGATCGTCACGATGCCGTGCTTTTCCAGCGTAAGGCCAAGCTCATCCAGATTCGGTTGCTGGAAGACAAGACGGTTGACGCCTTCGAGCACGCCCGCATCTGCTTGCGTATTCTCGCCGACGATTTTCATTTTGGTATGCCAGCGAACCTTGAGGCTCAAGCCGGCTTCGATTTGCTCGGGAGTGGGCGTTACCGCGCCACCCGACTTCTGCGGAGCGGCGTAAGACGCCGGCTCGGACATTGCATCATGCAACGCGGCCCGAGCCGACGCCTTAAGCTCCGAGATCATGGCTTAGAGATCGTCGTCCGAGCCAGCGCCCGCACCGCCGCCCTCGCCGGCTTCCGCGTCGGTCTTGCCCTCGGCTTCGTCGTCGCTCTTGTTCGCGGTCGCAGCCTTCTTGCCGCCCTTGGCCTTCGCCTGCGAAGCTTCGGCGCTCGAAGCAGTCGAAGTCGCCGACTCGTCCTCATTGACGGGCTTGCGGAGTGCGTTCGGCGAAGCTTCGAGAATCGCGTCGCGCTCGGCGGCCGTGAATTCGAAAGCCTTGCCAAGCTCGGGCTTGACGCGCTTGCCGTCGCGGATGACGACAACGCTCGCATTGGGAACCATCTTGACGGCCATTGGCTATTCCTTCCTCACTTGTGGAGCTTTCCGTTTCTAAGCCTCACGAAGTTACTTCCATGAAGCTTAGAAACGGGCGGAGCCGGTAAAAGCTCCGCCCGCCCCCTGATTAGTAAGCCTTGATCCGGAAGCTGTTGTTCGGGTTGCCCGGAACCATGAGCGGAGCGCTCTGCGTCATGGTATAGGTCACGGACGGGTCTTCCTGATCCCACATTTTCGGGAAGATCGCGAGCGGCTGAAGGCCGGCCCGCTTGTCCCGGATCGCACCGAAGCAGCGCGTTCCCTGAAGGCCGGGGCCGGTGCCAATCACGTCATTGCTGTCCATGAAGGACTGCGAATCGCCGGCTTCGTCCTCGAATTGCTCGTTATAGGTATAGATTTCGAGCCGGCCTTGGCCGTTGGCGCCCTGAAGGATGCCGCGATACTCGAAAGGCTGTCCCGGCGAGCCGAGAGCGCTCAGGCTGGAGTCGCTCACGCGAGCAACGTCCTTCCCTTCGAGCAACTTCTTCACGTCTTCATTGGCGAAGAAACGGTCGAAGGCGTCGAGGCCCATCGTCAGGCGCGTGATCGGCGATCCGCTCTTCTGGAAAGAGAGCGTCCGGAGATCGGCGATATCCTGAAGCGGATTGGCGTCCGCTTCACCCCAACGAGCGGTGAGCGTCAGGATGCGCGTCAGGCCGGCGTCGCGGCCGAAATTGACGACTTGCGTAGGATAGTCCTCGCCCGCAATCGTCACTTCGCCATGGATCGTCGCCATCGCGGCCATCCAGTTCCAAAGGCGCTGGATCGCGTTGCGCTCTTCGCGAAGGTTCTCGGCGACGGCCGCGTTCCAACGAGCATCGGCGCTCATCGTGCCGGTGATCCCCTCGCCCGCGAGGCGCGAGAAGACGCGGTTCGGATCGACGATATGCTTCGGCTTCGTGTAGGCCGGCCGGAACGTGCGGGTTTCATACCCGCGGTTCCGCATGACGCGGCCCTGCACAACCGGCGAAACGAACGGAGCCAGGCGACGCTGGCCCTGAACGCGGTCGAACATGATTTCTTCGGTGTCGAAATTAATCTGACGGCCGTAGAAATTGTCGAGCCAGTAGGACGAGTCCACCGGCTGAACGCGAACCACACCGAGAAGAGTGGCCGTGCTGTAGAGATCGAAAGGCATTTTGTTGTCTCCTAGTCTCGGGCCACTACTGCCCCGTTACCCGCTGCGTTGAAGGACTCCGTCCGCTCAGTAGAGCTTCTGGATGACGATGTTGCTGTTGCTCTGCGCGAACGCAGCGCGAAGCTCGGCGTAAGTCGCGTCATCGGCAACGAGCACGTCGAAGTTGAGGACACCGCCGATGATGACGGGCGTATCCTGATCCACGCCCGCGTCGGGAATCGCGTGCGGCAGGACGCCGTAGGGGACGCTGGAACCGTCCACGCCGTCTTCCTTGTCGTAAGGGATCAGAAACCCGCCCACGAGCGCGACGACTTGATACTTCTCCAACGCCGCCGTCGCAGCCGCGACCGTGCCTTGAGTCGTGACAATATCAGCTTCGCCTGCGTAAAGCTGATCCGGGGTGAAAGTATCGACCGTTTCGTAGCCGGCCAGAGCCTTATCCGCCATGATATTAAACTCCCTTGCTCGTGCCGACTACCGGCAGGATGGTTGATGAACGGTGTTACGCAGCCTTCGGGGCTTCGTAAACGCGGCCGGTGACTGCCGAGTGATCCTTGAGGATCGCAGCGGACAAGTCTTCGTCGCTCGGAGCACCGCCGCCGCCCGGAGCCGCAGCATCGCCAGCGCCGACATTCGGATGCTCGGAACGCTCCATGGCATTCGCGAGATGGTTGGTCGTATCGACGTTTTCGCCGGTCGGGGCGGCAGGAGCGGCGGCCGTTTCTTCAGCCGCGGCTTCGAGAAGCCCCTTGGCCTGCTCAACGGTAAAGCCGTCCGTCGCGAGCTTATCGGCCAGCTTCGGCCGCTTGGCTGCTTCGGGAAGCGCCTTGATCGCGGCCATGCGCTGACGATCTTCCGCGAGCGCCGCGGCAACAGCCGCTGAAACATCGGGAGCCGCGGCGGCAGGAGCCGGGGCCGGAGCCGCGGAAGTTGCTTCCGTGCCGGCAGGAGCGGCGGCGGATGCGGGCTTACCTTGAGTTGCCATGTCTTCGTCCTCTTCGTCGTTGAGATCGGTATCATCCGCCAACTCGGCCACAAAAGCGGAGACGGCTTCCGATGGAGTCTTTACTTCATCTATTAACCGTAGCGCAAGGGCTTCGTCGGCGCGAAAAACGCGAGCCTTCGTGTCACGCACGGAACCGTCATCCATGTTGCGGTTCGCGACGATCAAATCCACGAAGGTATCGTAAGCTTTGTTGACGCTTTTCTGGAAATCCTTCTTTGCTTCCGCGCTCAGCGGCTCAAAGGGATTGCCGGCAGTCTTCATGCCATCTTCCGGCGCTTCAATGAACGTCACTTCGACGCCCATCTGATCCATCGCGCCCTTCACATTCATGTGCATGAGGACGACGCCGATTGAACCGATCTTGCTGCTCGGAGTTGCGACCATGCGCGACGCGGCTGACGCCAGCGCATAGCCCGCCGAGCACGAGAGGCTGTCAACGACTGACAGGATCGGCTTCGAGTCGCGAGCTTCGCGAATTTCGTCGGCAAGCTCCATGCAGCCGGCAGCTTCACCGCCTGGCGAGTCCACGTCGAGCACGATAAGCTGCACGTCATCGTCTTCGAGCGCGGCATTCATCATGCGCCGAATGTAATTGTATCCGGTCGCGAAGCTGTAGGCGCCTCCGAAGCGGTTCAAGAGCGCACCGTGAACCGGGATTACGGCAACGCCGTCCTGATAGACGAACGGCTTGCGATTTTCCGGGGCCTGCGATCCGTAACCGTAGGCTTCTTCGAGCGCGGCGAAGGCGGCGGCTTCGAGCGCCGCGGCTTGCTCGGGCGTCGCGCCGGCATATTGCGTCAGATGCGACACGAAAATGTCGGCAGTCTGCGGCATTACATAGGCTTCGCGAAGGTGCATCCGGCTCAAGGCGGTGCGGGGATTACTCATCCGTGGTGTCCTCTTCATCGCTGGCCCGATCATCGGTGCCGTCACCTTCGCCCTTGTCGCTCTTCAGCGCATTGGCTCCGGTCTGCTTGCCAGATGCGCTCGCGTCCAGATTGATCGGAAGGTTGAGCGACGTGATAAGCCGCTCTTCCCGCGCCCGCTGCTCGAAGACTTCGCGATAGTCCTTCCCAAGCAAGGCGCACTCTTCTTCATATGTGGAGAAGCCCGCCTTGACGCGAAGCATCGCCGCCTGCGTTTCCTTCAACTCATCAATCTGTCCGCGGCCAGAGCCGACGAAGCGAGCGCGAGTGTAGGCGTCCTTCATCAACGGACGATAGAAGTCCGTCCGATTGCGGCGCGGCGGGAGCGGCAGATTGCCCGCGGCGATCTCTTCTTCAACCCAAAGGTTATAGACGTTCTGCGCGAACCGATCCGAAACCATCTTCTTCCGGGCGCCCATTGTGCGGCCGGTGATCGACGCACCGGCCTTCCAGCCGGAGTAATTTGTCTTCGAGAGATCGCGGCTCAATTCCTCATAGGACACGCCAAGAGTGGCCGCGATCCGGCGAAGCAAACTTGCTTCGAAGTCACTTCCAACGCCGCCAGGCGTTCCCATCGGCTTCATGTTGAGCTTCGTGCCGGGGAAGAAATGCGGAATCTTCGCGCCGTCGATATGCACATTCTCCGAGCCGCCGAGATAGCTCGTGAGCATATTCAGATAATCGGCGATGGCCTTCTGATAGCCGTCCGCTCCGCCGCCCATGGCCGTAATGACTTCGGCGCTTGGAAGCTCGGACTCGATAGCCGCCGCGTAGCTGGCATTGATGACGGCATTCTGAAGCGTGATCTCGGAAAACTTCTTCGTCATCCGAGCGTGCTTCAGCGCCGCAACCATATCAGCCACGCCGCGGGTTTGGTCGATTTGCATCGGCTCGTGGATATGGAAGACTTGCTTCCGGCCCCATGGCTTCGCAGCCGGGATATAGCTCCACTTGTCGGCCCGATTGTCATACCACTCAAGCGGATGGCTCTGACGGATATAATAACCGATGGGGCGGCCGCGGAGATTCTTCCTCACACCGCGGCGAAGAAAGCGATCATCCATGACGCCATCGGGATTGCTCAGCCGATCCGGCGATACAAGCTGGATCGCGGTATTGAACGGCCGACCGTCCTTGATCCATTCTGCCGTCGCCAGCACTTCGCCGGAATAGACGTAGGCGCCCGTAATCAGGCGCACCATTCCAGTGAAGGTGAGTTGTCCGGAGGCGTCGAAATAGCAGTCCTCGGATTCAGCGGCCAAGTTGAAGCGCGTCTCGGCGGCGATGGAGAATTCTTCGGCCCATTCCGGCGAAGCGCCGATCACTCGCCAATCAGGACGGGCGTTGAGGCGATACTGAGCGCCGACAATGCTAT
>Ga0157373_10000142_pt1 | contig 57494 bp, 59 predicted proteins | sample C65metaG_FD_113460 | JGI IMG/M metagenome (GOLD analysis project Ga0157373, IMG submission 113460) | Corn rhizosphere microbial communities from Kellogg Biological Station, Michigan, USA - C6-5 metaG | ecosystem: Host-associated > Plants > Roots > Rhizosphere > Soil | place: USA: Michigan... | reverse complement strand
GTAGCTGTCCTGGAGCGCGTCGTTCACGCGGGAATGCTTCGCCGGCCGCCGCCGCGACGTTCGCAATGGCGGATCTGCGCGCCGGCACGCCTCGGCACGATTGCGCCCGGGGTTCGAGTGACCTGTTGCAGTATAGCGTCTCCGCCCTCATGACCGCGCTTGCGCAGCCTGCCGATCGACGCACAAAAATGCTGGCCATCGCGGACATCTTCGTCCATGCGTGCGTGCTGATGCCGGGCGCGCCTACACGTACGCGCGCGTCGCGGCTCACGGTGGCCGGGCAGCCCGGCCAAGCGATCCGGAAGGGTGCGCCCGCGCAACGCCATTGGAATAAATCATGGAGTTTTGCGAGGAATCGGTTGCCTGAGCGATCTTTTAGCGCTAGCCTGCACTTCCGTCCAGCCCGAAGGGTCCTGCCATGGCTATCTGGAAAGACAATACGGCAACGCGCCTTCCCCCTGCGCCTGCCCCTGAAATTAACGAACCGGCACGTTTCGACTCGCAGCCCAAGCCTGACTTCGCGCCGGCACCGACCATGGCACCGGCAGCCCGTCCTGCCGCCGTCGCACGCAAGGAATCGTTGATTGCGTCCGACATCACGATCGAGGGCCGGATCGAAGGCGGCGGCAGCGTCCGCATCGCCGGCAAGTTCCAGGGCGACGTCAACGTCCAGGGCGATCTGACGATCGAGGCGGGCGCCAAGCTCACCGGCGGCGTGCGCGCCGACAAGGTGATGATCGCCGGCGAACTCGAGGGCAATGTCGAGCAGGCGTCGCTCGTCGACCTGCAGCAGACCGGCGTGGTCGTCGGTGACATCAAGGCGGGGACGCTCACCGTTGCCGCGGGCGCGCGCCTGCGTGGCTCCGCCGAATTCGGCTGGGAGGACGGCAAGGGTCCGAAGCCTTCGAAGCACGGCGTCTGAAGCCCCGGCGGTGATGAGCAGCGTTCGCCCGGGCACGCCCGGGGCGACCCGCGCATGCCCGCACTGCCGCGAAACGATCCTCGAAAGCGCAGGCGTATGCCCGTCGTGCCGGCATTACCTGCGCTTCGACGGCGCGAGCGAGACCGCGCAAACGCCGGCGGTGACGCCGCTGCGCGTCGAAGGCAACATCCATCATCCGGCCGGCGGCGAGCCGTGGGAGTACACGATCGTCGTCACGATTCGCAACAGCCGCGGCGAGGAGATCGCGCGCAAGCTGGTCGGCGTCGGCGCGCTCGCCTCCGGCGAGCAGTGCACGTTCTCGCTGGCGGTCGAGGCGGTGGAGGCGCGCACGCGCCGGCCCGGGAAGGGCGGGCGCTAGCGCGCCTCCTCTAACGCCCGGCTACTTTGCGGCCGCGGCAGCCCGATCACCGTTCCCTCGCGCCGCGAATCGGCGGCACCGTACTGCTTCCCGGTCTTCGGTTCGACAACCACCGCTTGCACCGAGCCGATCTCGCTCGTGCCGACCGTGTAGCCGAGACTGCGGAGACCATCGACGTGCCGTGCGACGATTCGATGGCGTTCGTATACGCAACCATGTTGCCCCACTTGGCGACGACGCTGAAGTGCGTCGTCGTCTCGCCCGGTCCGGTCACCGGCTCGGCGACGGCGAGGCGCGTCCCCGGCGCGATGCCGAACGATTCACATTTCGCAAACGACGCGATGCGATACTACGCGTAACCCTGACGCGACTTACGGATCGCGCCTCCGCTTCGTGACCGCTCGCGCGGGATTCCCGGCGACGAGCGCGCCGGGCGCCACATCCTTTGTCACGACGCTGCCCGCGCCGATGACGGCGGCGTCGCCGACCGTGATGCCGGGCAACAGGATTGCGCCGCCACCGATCCACGCGTCGGCGCCGATCGTGACCGGCCGGCCGAATTCGAGTCCGCTGCGGCGGATCTGCGGATCGCGCGGATGATCCGCGGCGTAGATCTGCACCGCCGGGCCGATCTGCGTGCGATCGCCGACGACGATCGCGACGACGTCGAGGAACGTGCAGTCGAAGTTCACGAACACGTCGTCGCCGAGATGGATGTTGTAGCCGTAGTCGCAGAAGAACGGCGGCCTGACCACGGCGCCCTTTCCCACGCGCCCGAGCCGTTGCGCGAGCAGCGCGTGACGCGCTGCAAGCGGTTCGCCCAGCGCAGCGTTGTAGCGCGCCAGCCATCGCTGCGTCGCCGCGAGATCGCCCTGTATCTCGGGATCGGCGGGACGGTACAGCTCGCCCGCCAGCATCTTGTCCTTTTCGGAACGCATCATCACCTCGCGAGCACGCGGATTGCCGACTGGCGCACTAGGATGCGCGCAGCACTGAGCGAAGCCTGCGGCGCACGGCCGTGGCGGTCTCGCGCTCGAGCGCCCGATAACGCAGCACGAGTTCGACGCCGAGCGCCGTCAGCGCGGTGCCGCCGCCCTTCTCTCCTCCGGAAGCCGTCGCGACGGCGGGGCCCACGAGGCAACGATTCGTCTCGTCGACCAGGAGCCATGCACGCCGATACGACATGCCGAGCCGGCGCGCAGCCGCGGTGATCGAGCCGGTATCGCGAATCGCTTCGAGAAGGGCGACCTTGCCAGGACCGATGGCAAGGTCGGGGTGCGCGCCGGCATCGCGAATGTGAAACCGCACTCCGGGCTTCATGCCGAAACCTCCGCGTGACCGAACGTGTGCTGGTCGAGCGCCACCGCCTTGACCAGCACGAATACCCGGCGGCCAACGCGAACGTCGAGCTCGCGCACCGAATGCTGCGTCAGGCGCGCATTGACGAGCACTGCGCCAACGGTCACCTGAACGTCGACGATAGCACCCGACTGATCGCCGATCGCCGCCACCGTTCCCTCGAGGATGTTGAGAATGCTGATCGCTTGCGGGCGGCGCAGCGCGAGCGAGACGTCGCGCGCCAGAATCCGCGCGCGGACCCGCTCGCCGACCGCGGATGCAATGCGCGGAACGTGGAACTCGCCGCCGTCGAATGCGAGCGTCGTAAGCAGCCGCCCGGCATCATGCCGCGCCACGCGCGCTTCGACGACCGAACCGGCCTCGTCGCTGCCGGTCGCGGCGGGAAGATCGATCCGGCCCAGCACGTCGTGGGGCTTGCCCGCGGCCACGGTCTTCCCTTCGGCGAGCACGACGACGACGTCGGCAAGCCGAGTGATCTCGTCGACCGCGTGGCTCACATACACGATCGGAATCGCGAGCTCGTCGCGCAGCCGCTCGACGTAGCTCAGGATTTCGCGCCGGCGCGCGACGTCGAGCGATGCGAGCGGCTCGTCCATCAACAGAATGCGCGGTTGCGCCAGCAGCGCGCGGCCGATCGCGACACGCTGCTTCTCGCCACCGGACAGCGTCGCCGGTTTCCGCCCGAGCAGCGCCTGCAGCCCGAGCAGATCGACGACGCGCTCGTCGGCAATCACGCGCTCGGACGATCTGCGCCGGCGCTGGCCATACAGCAGGTTCGCTTCGACGTCGAGATGCGGAAACAGCAGGCCGTCCTGGAACACGTAGCCGATGCGGCGGCGTTCGGGCGGCAGGTCGATGCCGCGCGCGGCGTCGAACAGCACATGGCCGTTCACGCGGATCGTGCCTCGAGAGGGCTTGCCGACGCCGGCGATCGCGTTCACGACCGTGGTCTTGCCCGCTCCGGAGCGACCGAACAATCCGACGATCGGCGCGTCGGCCGTGAACTTCACGTCCAATTGAAAGGCGCCGCGGCGCTCGGCGATGTCGACGTCGATCATCGCGCAGCCCTCGCTCGGCGCGTCAGCCATTCCGACGCCGCCAGTGCCAGCATCGACACCACGACGGCCACGACGCTGAGCCGCAGCGCCTGCGCGTCGCCACCCGGCACCTGCGTGAACGTATAGATCGCGAGCGGCAGCGTGCGCGTTTCGCCCGGAATGTTCGAGACGAACGTGATCGTCGCACCGAACTCACCGAGGCCACGTGCGAACGACAGCAGCGTGCCGGTTACGATGCCTGGGAGCGCGAGCGGCAGCGTGACCGACGCGAACACGAATACCGGCGAGCCGCCCAGCGTGCGCGCGGCCGTTTCGAGCCGGCGATCGACCGCCTCGATCGACAGGCGGATCGCGCGCACCATCAGGGGAAACCCCATGAGCGCCGACGCGAGCGCCGCACCCGTCCAGCGGAACGCGAACGTGAATCCGAACCACGCGTCGAGCAGGCTGCCGATCGGCCCACGCTTGCCGAATAGCACGAGTAGCGCAAAACCGACGACGACGGGCGGCAGCACGAGCGGCAGGTGCACGAGCGCGTCGAGGAGCGTCTTGCCGGGGAATTCGAGCCGCGCGAGAACGAGCGCCACCAGCACGGCGACCGGCAGGCTGCAGACGACACTGACGATTGCGACGCGCACGCTCAGTGCAAGGATCTGCCACTCGTCTGGGCTCAGCATGTTCGACTCATCGCCTGATCGAGGCGCTCGATCGCGTGGCAAGGGGAGTTAGCGCGCCATGCGGAAGCCGTAGCGCTCCCACACGGGTCGCGCCGCCGCCGACTCCAGGTAGTCGAGCAGCGGCTTGGCGGACGGCGACGCGCTCGCGGCGACCATGGCTGCCGGATACACGATCGCCGGATGGCTGTCGGGCGGAAACGTGTCGACGACGCGCACGCCCTTGTCCGCCTGCGCGTCGGTCGCGTACACGATGCCGAACGGCGCCTCGCCGCGGGACACCAGCGCCAGCGCGGCGCGCACGTTCTCGGCGCGCGCGACGCGCTGCTCGACGCTCGGCCAGACGCCGAGATGCACGAGTGCGCTGCGGCCATACTTGCCGGCGGGCACGCTGTCCGGATCGGCCATCGCGAGCCGCTCCTGTCCAAGCGCGGCGACCAGCGGGAAGCCGGGACCGATCGCGAGTTGCGCTCGGCTGGCCGCGGGCGCGATCAGGACCAGCGCGTTGCGCAGCAACTCGGTTCTCGTGCCCGGCCGCAGCAGCTGCCGCTCGTCGAGATAATCCATCCACTCCAGGTCGGCGGAAATGAACAGGTCGGCCGGCGCGCCGTTTGCGATCTGGCGTGCGAGCGCGCTGCTCGCCGCGTACGAAACGGTGACGTCGTGGCCGGTCGCCGCCTTGAAGTGGCGCGCCTGCTCGTCGAGCGCTTCCTTGAGGCTCGCCGCGCCGAACACGAGGACGCCCGCGGCCAGCGCGTGCGCGACGGTGAGTACGACCAGCGCAGCCGCGGCTGCGCCGACGATGATCCGTTTCGCAGCGGTCATCAACCTCTCCTCGTTGCGGCAAGGCGTCGACCCGTAATATACCGAAAAATACGACGGCGAGGCTCGCCGCGCGCGGCGATTGGCCGCTCGGACTAGAATCGGGGTTCGACGCGAGCAGCGTGAAATCGCGGATGCTTGCGCAGACGGAGGAACAGGGAAGCATGGCCAGGCGGGTCGACGTCAGAATGCAGGGCTTTCAGCGGCGCAGCGAAGTTGCCGCCGTCTGGGAATGGATCGACCGCAACGCCGTGCGCCTGCCTGCCGAGGACGTTGCGCTGGAAGCCGCCACGGATCGCGTGCTCGCCCGCGACGTCGTGGCGACGCTGGACGTTCCCGCTTTCGATCGCGCCGCGATGGATGGTTATGCGTTGCGCGGCGACGAGACGTCCGGTGCGAGTGACTACAACCCACTGTCGTTCCCGCTCGTCGGCGAAGTGCTGCCGGGCCGTCCGTTCGACGGTGACATCCAGGCTGGCACCTCGATCCGCATCATGACCGGCGCGCCGGTCCCGCAAGGCGTCGATGCCGTCGTGCCCGCTGAATACGCAACGGAGTCGGCGGGCCGCATCGAGATCACTCGCCCCGTCGCCCCCGGCCAGCACGTGGCGTCGCGCGGCGAAGACGTCGCGAGCGGGTCCACCGTGCTCACGGCGGGCCGCCGGATGCGCCCGCAGGATGCGGGCCTCGTCGCTTCGCTCGGCCAGTCGAGCGTGCCCGTCGTCAGGCGGCCGCGCGTGCGCATCCTGGTCACGGGCAACGAAGTGATTGCGCCGGGAGTGCCGAAGGATCTCTATCAGATCTACGATGCGAACTCCTACCTGTTGCGCGGCCTCGTCGCCCGCGACGGCGGCGTGCTGGCGGAAGTTGCAAGGCTGCGCGACGATGTCGACGCGATACGCGATGCGCTTGCAGGAGACGGCGCCGACGTCGTCCTCGTGTCGGGCGGATCGAGCGTCGGCAGCGAGGATCACGCGCCGAACCTCGTGGCGGAACTGGGCGAGCTCGCGATCCACGGCGTCGCGATGCGCCCGTCGAGCCCGGCGGGTGCCGGCCGCATCGGCGACGCGCTCGTGTTTCTCGTGCCGGGCAATCCGGTGTCGTGCCTGTGCGCCTACGATTTCTTCGCGGGCCGCGCGATCAGGCTCCTCGGCGGACGCTCCGCCGCATGGCCGCACCGCGCGCGCTCGTGCAAGGTCGCGCGCAAGATCGTCTCCGCGGTCGGGCGGGTCGACTACTGTCGCGTGCGCATCGTCGACGGTGCGGCCGATCCGCTCGCGCTCGCCGGTGCCTCGATCCTGTCGTCGACGACGCGTGCCGACGGCTTCGTGATCGTTCCGGGCGAAAGCGAAGGCTATGCTCCGGGAAGCGAGGTCACCGTGTACCTCTACGATTGATGCATTGGCAAAAAAACGGATGTCGAAGACCACCGCCAACGAAACGTCGCAAGCCGCCGCGCAGACCCAGTTCCTCGACGTGATCACGCGCGACGAGGCAAGCGCCCGCTTTCGCGCGCATCTGTCGCTTGCCCCGCTCGGATCCGAGACGGTGCCGCTCGCCGGTGCGCTCGATCGCGTGCTCGCGCGCGACATCGTCGCGACGGTCGACGTGCCGGGCTTCGACCGCTCCAACGTCGACGGCTTCGCCATCGTCGCGAGCGATTCGTTCGGCGCGATGGAAGAACGCCCGCGGTCCGTTGCGCTGAACGATGAGCTGCTTTCGCCGGGCATCGTACCGGCCGCAACGGTAGCGCCCGGACGCGCGACGCCGATCGCGACCGGCGGCATGCTCCCGCGCGGCGCCGATGCGGTGCTGATGGTGGAGCACTCGGAGCTCGTCGACGCCGGCTCGGCCATCGAGATCCGGCGCGCGATCACCGCCGGTGAGAACGTCAGCTATGCGGGCACCGACATCGCACGCGGCGAGACGGTGCTGCGGTCGGGCACTGTGCTCACGTCGCGCGAGATCGGCGTGATCGCGGCGCTCGGCAACGCCGATGTCGCCGTCTATCGCCGGCCGCGCGTCGCGATCTTCTCGACCGGCAACGAGATCGTCGCGCCCGGCGCGCCGCTGCGTACCGGCGCCGTGTACGACTCCAACGCCGCGATCATCGGCGCGGCCGTCGAAGAGCTGGGCGGCGAGCCGCTACACCTCGGCGTCGTGCCCGACGACGAGGCGGCGCTCGCGGACGCTCTGGTGCGCGCGCTCGCGGCCGACGTGGTCGTCTTTTCCGGCGGCACGTCGAAAGGCGCCGGCGACATTTCGTATCGCATTGTCGGCGGTCTCGCGGACCCCGGTGTTGTCGCGCACGGGGTGGCGCTCAAGCCCGGCAAGCCGATCTGCCTTGCGGTGACGCGCGGCAAGCCTGTCGTGATCCTTCCCGGCTTTCCGACATCGGCGATCTTCACGTTCCACGAATTCGTCGCGCCGGTGCTGCGCGCGTACGCGGGCCTGCCGCTCGAACGACGGCATCACGTGGACGCGACGCTGCCGCTCCGGGTGAATTCCGAGCGCGGACGCACCGAATATCTGCTGGTCGGCCTCGTGCAAACGGACGATGGCCTCGCCGCGTATCCGATGGGCAAAGGCTCGGGCTCCGTCACCGCGTGGAGCGGCGCCGACGGCTTCATCACGATCGACCAGCACACCGAGATCCTCGACGCCGGAAGCATGGTCTCGGTGCAGGTGCTGGGGCGGCAGACGGAACCCGCGGATCTCGTGATCATCGGCAGCCATTGCGTCGGCCTCGATCTGTTGCTGGGCCGGCTCGTACAGCAGGCAATCCGCGCCAAATCGCTCTACGTCGGCAGCATGGGCGGCGTCGCGGCCGCCAGGCGCGGCGAATGCGACATCGCCGGCGTGCACCTGCTCGATCCGGCCAGCGGCGAATACAACCGTCCGCTGTTGACGCCGGGCGTGTCGCTGGTTCCGGGTTACGGCCGCATGCAGGGCTTCGTGTTCCGCCGCGGCGACCCGCGCTTCGAGGGCCGCTCGCTCGAAGCGGCCGTTGCGGTTGCGGGCGACGATGCCGATTGCGTGATGGTCAACCGCAATGCCGGCAGCGGCACCCGCATCCTGATCGACCGCCTGCTCGGTGCGCGCCGTCCGCCGGGTTACGGCGTGCAGACGAAGTCGCACAATGCGGTCGCCGCTGCGATCGCGCAGAATCGCGCCGATTGGGGCGTGGCGATCGACACGGTGGCCCGGCAATACGGCCTCGGCTTCATTGCGTTGCAGGAAGAGCGCTACGACTTCATCGTGCCCACGGCGCGGCTGGCGCGCGCGCCGGTCAAGGCGTTTTGCGCGCTGCTCGAAAATCGCGAAGTCAGGCGCGAGCTCGCGGCACTGGGATTTCGCGTCGACTGACGATCACGCGGCCGGCGCGGGCGCTTGCCAGCCGCCGCTCGCGGCCGTGATCGCTGCAGCTTCCGGCGGCCCCCAGTTGCCGCCTTCGTACTCGTGCACCGGCGCCGAGGGCCGCAGCACGGGCTCGAGGACCTGCCAGGCCGCCTCGACGGCGTCCTCGCGCGCGAACAGCGTGCTGTCGCCGCGCATCGCGTCGCCGATCAGCCGCTCGTACGCGTCCATCGTCGGTCCCCGCTCGTTCGCGCAATAGAGCTCGACGTCGCCGCCGACGAGCGCCGTGCCCGGCGCCTTCGCGCGTACGCCAAGCGCGATCGCGACGCGATCGGGCCCGAGACGGAAGCGCGCGTAGTTGGCCTGGCGCGACGGCGGCTCGTCGAAAATCCAGTGCGGCGGGCGCCGCAGCTCGACGACGACCTCGGTTGCCGTCACCGGCAAACGCTTGCCCGCGCGGATGTAGAACGGTACCCCCGACCAGCGCCACGAATCGACGTACAACTGCATCGCCGCGAACGTCTCGACGTTCGAATCGGCGGCCACGCCCGGCTCGTCGCGATAGCCGCGATACTGACCGCGCACGACGTCATCCGGCGCGAGCGGCCGCATCGCACGCAGAACTTTCACCTTTTCGTCGTGCAGCGCGTCGGCGTCCGAGCCATTGGGCGGCTCCATCGCCAGGAGCGTCGCGACCTGCAGCAAGTGATTCTGCACGACGTCGCGCAACGCGCCGACCGAGTCGTAGAACGCCCCGCGCCCCTCGACGCCGAACTGCTCGGCCATCGTCAGCTGCACGTTCGCGACGTAATGGCGATTGAAGATCGGCTCGAGGAAAGAGTTCGCGAAGCGGAAGTAGAACAGGTTCTGCACCGCCTCCTTGCCAAGGTAATGGTCGATGCGGAAGATCGCGTGCTCGGCGAAGACGCGATGGAGCGTCCGGTTGAGTGCATGCGCCGATGCCAGGTCGCGGCCGAACGGCTTTTCCACGACGACGCGCGCGGCGCCGACGCTGCCCGCGTCGCCGAGGTGGTCGACGACCACTGGAAATGCAGCGGGCGGTATGGCCAGGTAATACAGCGGCCGCTGGCATCCGACGAGCGCCGCGCGCAGAGCCGTGAACACGGGCGACTGGCGGTAGTCGCCGCGGACGTAGCGCAGCAGCGGCGCGAGCTTCGCGAAGACCGCATCGTCGAGGCGCCCCTGCTCGCGCAGCGTCTCGCGGATGTAATCGCGCAGGCCCTGTTCGTCCAGGTCACTGTGCGCCACCACGATGACCGGCACATCGAGAGCGCCGCTGCGCACCAGCGAGAGCAGTGCCGGGTAGATCTTCCTGCGCGCGAGATCGCCGGTCCCGCCGAAGAGAACCAGTGCGTCGGATCGGACCTTCACGCTCATCGGGCTCATGTTACGCGACGCCCGTGCGGCGCAGCGCTGTTCATCGTCCCGCCTGCTGCAGTGCAGGCTCCGACCGCAGCTGTTTTACGAGCAGATCGACGAATCCGCGGAGCGCCGCCGACGCCAGCCGACCTTCCAGATGAATGACATGGATCGGCGAAGGCGGCGGCTCGTAGGCCGAGAGCACGCGTACGAGGCGACCCGTCGCGAGGTGCTCCGCCACCTGGTACGACATCAGACGAACGACGCCAAAGCCTTGCAGCGCGGCACGGATCGCCGAATCGTTGCTGGTGACGGTCAGTCGCGGTCGCACCCTGACGGTGAGCCTTCGCTTGCCGTCGAGGAAGCGCCATTCCCCCGATGGCGTTACCGCGGTGGCCGCGATGATCGTGTGCCCCGAGAGGTCGCCGGGCGCGACCGGCGTGCGGTGCTTTCGCAGATACCGGGGCGACGCGCACACGACCCGGCGCACGAATCCGGCCGGAATCGCGCGCATCGACGAATCGGGCAGATCGCCGATGCGCACGCCCACATCGATTCCCTCCTCGAGCAGGTTCACGACGCGATCGACGATGAGCGCCGACACGGAAACATCAGGGAACCGCGAAAGGAACGCGGCGACGCTAGGCATCACATACAGGCTTCCGAACAAAACCGGCGCCGTTATCTTCAACATACCGCGCGGCGCGCCATGACTTCCTGCTGCGGCGGCATCGGCTTCGTCGGCCTCGGCCACGATCCGCCGTGCGCTTTCGAGATATCTCTGGCCGGCATCGGTCGGTCGGACGAAACGCGTCGTGCGCACGAGCAGCTTCACGCCGAGCCGGCGCTCGAGCGCGGCGACGGCTCGCGTCACCACGGGTGGCGACAACGCGAGGCGCCGCGCCGCCGCCGCGAACGATTGCTCCTCGGCGACAGCGACGAACACGGTCATTGCGTGTAGGCGATCCAGCGCCATTGCTATAAGTGGAATAATGAATTTCGAATAATGAAGATTGTTCCTATTCCAGCAATCCCGCAACATCGATGCATCCACGTGCGCGCCCGCACGCGGCACCCGAATCGAAAGGAACGCTCCATGTCCCGAATCCCCGCAGCAACCGCTGACCTGACTCCCGCCGCATCGCTTCCACTGCTGGAAGCGGTCAGGAAGGATCTCGGCACCGTGCCGAACCTGATGAAGACGCTCGCGAGCAGCCCGGCGGCCCTCGGCGGCTACCTGCGCCTCAACGCGGCGCTCGCAGGCGGCTCGCTGGGCGCAAAGACCGGCGAACGCGTCGCCCTTGCCGTCGCCGAAATCAACCGATGCGGCTACTGCCTCGCGGCCCACACCTACCTCGGCAAGCACGTCGCCGGCCTCGATGACGACGAAATGACGGCCAATCGCAGCGGCAGGTCGAGCGACGCCAAGGCGGATGCAGCCGTCCGCTTCGCGACGATCGTCGCGAGGGAACGCGGCCGCGTGTCGAACGCCGCGCTGCACGACTTGCAGCACGCCGGTTTTGACCACGGCGAAGCGATGGAGATCGTCGCGCACGTCGCACTCAACACGCTGACCAACTACGTCAACGAGGTCGCGCAAACCGACATCGACTTTCCTGCCGTCGACCGGGCGCGGGCCGCTTGACGCATGACACCCGGCGACGCCGCACTACGTACCCCGCCACCCAAAACCATGTCCGATACCACGTTTACGAGCGACGTTGCCTTCACACCGACGGTGAAGCTGATCCAGGCGCGCAAGGGATCGCGTGCGGCGTACGAGCGCATGGAGCGCGGCGCCGGTTGGCGCAGGGCGATCTCGCCGGATCTCGCTGCGTTCGTCGCACGCCAAACGAGCTTTTTCATCGCCACCGCGAACCCGGCCGGTCAGCCGTACATCCAGCATCGCGGCGGACCGCCCGGCTTCCTGAAGGTGATCGATCACCGCACGCTGGGATTCGCCGATTTCCGCGGCAACCGGCAATTCATCACGCAGGGCAATCTCGCCGACAATCCGCGCACGATGCTGTTCCTCGTCGACTACGACGCGAGGCAGCGGATCAAGATCTGGGGCGCTGCGCGCGTCGTCGAGAACGACCCCGCGTTGATCACGCGGCTGATGCCGGCGGACTACCGGGCGACGGCCGAGGCGGCGATCCTCGTCGAAGTCGCCGCCTGGGACGCCAATTGCCCAAGCCACATTCCCCGGCTCGTGCCGGCGGCATCGCCGTCACCGATGGTCACTTGTGAACGTGCACGACGCCGGTCATGAACGGATGCACGCTGCAGATGTACCCGAAGTCGCCTTCGCGGTCGAACCTGTGCTCGAACCGGTCGTCCGTGTCGAGCCCCTTGGAGACGAAGCTCTTGTCGCCGCTCACCACCGTGTGCGGCGTCTCGTCGTGATTGGTCCACACGATCGTCGTGCCGGGCTGCACGGTGATCTCCTTCGGCGCGAAGGCGAACTTGTCGATCGCGAGCTCGATGCTCGCAGCAGACGCCGCTGCTGCCGGATGCATCGCGAGGGTGCCGAGCGCCGCGATGACGGCGACAGCCAGGCAAGCGGTGATCTGAACGGGGCGCCTTCGTGCGAGCGAAGCGGCGCGTCGAACGGTCCTTGGGGTGATGGTCGAGTAACGCATGAATGACTCCTGGGCGGGAAGAAGGACGTTCAGGCGATGAGCGGCGTATCGACGAGCGCGAGCTCATGCCTGCCGCGCACGACGCTGACGCGGCGCGTGCCGAGGAGCTTGCCGAGCTCGCTCGCGGCGACCGTCACGGGACCGGGCTCGCCGACGCCTGCCTGCCCCGGTGTGGGCAGCGGATAGGCGAGCGACATCGCCGTATGCAGCGCGACATTGCCTTCGACCTTCTGCAGCACTTGATGGATGTGGCCGTTCAGCACGGTCACCGATCCGAACGGGCGAAGCAGCGCGATCGCCTGGTCCGAATCCGCCGTTCCCCATCCCCAGGGCTCCCAGATCGTCCACAGCGGGATATGCGCGAGCACGACGACCGGCGTGGAACGCGAGACGCCCGCGAGGTCGGCCTTGAGCCATCCGAGCTGCTCATCGCCGAGCTCGGCGAGCGTGCGCGCCTTGAAGTTCTGTACGTTGTTCAGGCCCACGAAGTGCACGCCTCCCTGGTCGAAGCTGTACCAGGATCTGCCATTGCGATCGTGATCGAAGAACTTGAGATAGCCCGTGACGCCGTCGTCGATCGTGTCGTGCTCGCCGGGGACCGTGTGCACGCGGTCGACGCGCAGCTCCTGCAGCAGGTCGCGCGCTGCGGCGAACTCCTCCGGCTTCGACAGGTGGCTCACGTCGCCGGTGTGGACGACGAATGCAGGCGCCTGCGGCAGTGCATTGATGGCGGCGATCGCCTGGCGCAAGCTGCCGACGACGTCGGGATTCGCCTCCTTGCGAAACCCGATGTGGGTATCGCTGATCTGGATGAAATTCAGCGCGCCCGCCGAAGCTGCCTTGGCCATGCCGTCGTTCGTCGCGCCGACCGCGCGGGGAACGCCGCCGACGACCGTCCACATGACCGCAGCGCCGCTCCAGGCGGCAAGACACTTCAACGCCTCGCGCCGGCTTGTATGATCCCCCCACGCTAGCGGCTTCGCCGCTTCGCTGCCCCCCGTGGGGGCGGAATTCGACGCCCGGGGGCCTTCGCGTCTCATGGCGCGCGTATGTTGGGAATCTCGGGTGGTCATGGCGGCTCCTCGACGTGTCGGCACGATTGCCTGTACGTGCCAATATCGACGCGGGCTCGCGTTTATTCCGCTTCATGCGACGAAGGCTCCCGCAGGAGCCTTCGCGCGGAAAGGCGTCGCAAACGGCTATTGCGTCGGGCCTCCGCGGGCAAGGCTTGCCACGAACGAGCTCAGCACATCGGGACTCACGTCGGACACGGCGAGCCAATCCATCTGCGCGCCGCTCGCGTGCGCCACGTTGATGCCGCGGATCGTGCGCGTCGGCGAAGGCGGCATGCGCACGGCGCGGGGACACACGAACACGTCGATCGTGTGGTCGCGAATGCGATAGACGAGCGTCGCCATCGCGCGCTGATCGAGGTAGTCGATGCGGCCGCCGAGCAGCGTGAATCCCTCCTTCTCCATATCCGGCACGGGCGGCGAATAATCGAGACGCGCCGAGAGCCACGGCTTCACCGTGTGCTGGTTGGACGATGCGACCTGGATCAGGTGATTGCCGAGTGTCGCCCGGACGTGCGACGTGACCGCCTCCATCGCGATGTCGTGATTCTCCTGGTAGGCGATCACGGTCGTGCCGACGAACCACGCCAGCATCGTCGCCGCGCATCCGGCCAGTGCGCCGCCCGTGAGCCAGCGCCAGCGATCGGTGATTCGGACACGCGCCGGCTCCGACCGCCTGGCGGCGTCGATCGAAGCGAGCACGTTCGCCCGCAGCCCCGGAGGCGCGGAATAGCGCGGAACCTCGCTGCGAACCCGCGTGCGGAGCTCGGCCAGTTGCTCGTGCCTGGCCGCACACTGCGGACAGGCGGCGAGGTGCTGCCGGATCGTGCGGGTCTGCTGCCGATCGGTTTCGCCATCCGCATAGGCGCTGATCAGCATCGTTGCGTCGTTGCAATTCATGGCGCGCTCCTTGCCGTCTGGCCGCCGATCGCATAGAGCACCGGCGAACGCTGCAGCATGCCGCGCGCACGCGCCAGCCGCGACATCACCGTGCCGATCGGGATGTCGACGATCGAGGCGATCTCCTTGTACGAGAGCTCCTCGAGCTCCCGCAGAACAAGCACTTCCCGATATTGCGCCGGCAGCGCGGCCAGCGCGTCGCCGAGCACGCGCAGCTCCGCGTTGCGAAGCGCCACCTGCTCGGGACCAGGAGTCGCGAGGTCGGCGGCGGCATCCACGGTGTCGTTCTCGTCGTGCACCACTTCGGCGGGGCGATTGCGCGCGAGCCAGTCGTAGAACGCGTTGCGCACGATCGTCAGGAACCACGCCCGGCCGTCGTTGCCATGGAGCGATCCGACGTACTTGAGCGCCCGCACGCAGGCATCCTGCACGACGTCCTGGGCGTCCTGGGTATCGCGCGTCAGCCACCGCGCCAGGTTGTAGGCGGAATCGAGGTGCGGCAGGCAGAGTTCCGCAAAGCGACTGGCGTCGGACAAAGTCCATCCCCCATGTTCTGCCTGCATAGACCGGCAGGCGTAAGCCTTTATTCCATCTCCCCGTCACGCCTCGCTGTCCGCACCGCGTGCGACCGCTGCACGGCGTGTGCAGAGTCTGCCCTAGAAAGCGTATTTGGCGGACGCCTGGATCCGGTTGAGGTGCCCGCTCTGGCCGTCCTCGGTCTTGCGCGTCGCATGAATGTATTCGACCCCGAGGTCGCTGTTCGCGACCGGGCTCCAGATCAGGTTGGCGTGGATCGACTGCGCGGCCTTGTTCGTCGTTCCCGGCGTCCCCGCGGGATTGCTCTCCCCCGCACCCGACAGCACCAGGTCCGACCGCAGGCCATCGAACCAGTGGTGACGATAGGCCGCGTACCACAGCCATTGGCGGGGAAGATGCAGCGACCCGTCCGCCTGCACCACGCCGTCGGGAAAGAAGCCATTGGAATACCGGCCGATGCCATTGCCCGCGCTTCCGACGAATCGGAAGTCATCCTTTCCGACGACTGGGATGACCGCGGACACGCTGACCGCACTTCCCACCGCCTGATCGACGACCCCGGGTGCCGCCGAATCGGCGCGGATCTGCCGCAGCACGCCGGCAACGGCAAAAATTCCGCGCGACGTGCTGAACAGCACCTGCCCTGTGAGATCCGGGACGTGGTCGTCATCCGCTCGAAACGTCGCGCCCGTCGGAAGCGTCACGACGGATTCGGGATTCTCGAGGGCTACCGACCATTGCCCGCCGCTGAGCGAACCCGTAGCGTCGAACGCTTGCGTCCAGCGCACCTGTGCCTGCCGATCGAAGATCTGACCAACCGGTCCGCCAAAATCGAGCGTCTCCGGCAACGCCGGCGCGTACATGAAGTTGGTCCAGGTCTGCCCGGCGAGCAAGTGCCCGAGCGATCCGTAGGCATGGCGCAGCCGTGGCCCGCTTGAATTGCTGACGCTTTCGTTGCCATCCGCGCCGTAGAAATCGCCTTCGACGTAAGTCGCGAGATCGCCCCTCGACGTCGGCGTGCTCGTCTTGAGGAACAACCGCGACTCGCGAGCGCCGAGCTTGACCTGATTGCGCTCGTTGTCTCCTGCGCCGGGCCCGACGGGGATCGCGTTGGGTTGCAGGAACAAGTCCGCGGTGCTGCCGACCCCGGCGCTGGGGTTGCCAAATACCGCGTCGAGCTTGACATATCCGCCCACCGTCACCGACGTGTCCGAGCCTGGCAGCTTGAACGATCCTTTGGTCGCGCCGGCGGTCACTGCGTTCGCCGCCGGCCGCTCACGGACCTCCTGGCGTGATTCGAGCGCGCGCACCTTGCTCTCGAGCGCTTCGATCTGCCGTTGCAGTTCCTGCAGTTCATCGGCGATCGCGGGCTGCGACGCGATACCAAGAGCCAGCGCGACGACGCCCATCGTCGCAGTACCACGACATGCGCTTCGATGCGACATGAACGAGGTCCGTGGTTGGCGGCGACCGAAGGGGCGTGGACCGCTTCGGTCGCCTGCGTTGGTCGAATGCCGCGCTTATGCTCCTTCACTGCTGCGCACGGGCTTTGGCAGCGCCGCGGCCGGTTGGCTGGACACCGGACCTTGCGTGCGCCTGGCCTTCGCCTTCTCCGGCGCGTTCGCCATTTCCGTCGGCGGATCGGACTGCGCAGCACGCGCGGTGTTGAAACCGCCGGCGTGATAGTCGAGGTTGTTGAAATAGGCGTACGAGTCGCCGGTCAACCGGCTCATGCTGTTGTCGTCGGCGAATGCAGCGCCGGATGCGGCGAGCCCAAGCGCCAATGCGAATGCGGCAGGCCGACATGCGTGAATGCGAGACATGATTTGCTCCTGTAAGGACGACGAATGCTCGTCGCGGTGCGCGTCGTCATTGCGGAAGGCGGGTCCAGGACTCGCCGGGCGGAAGCGGCGTTACATCGGGGCGCACCAGAATCCGGTGACGCTGCGTGATCGCTTACTTGCCTGACTGTCGCGGCCGCACGATTATGCGAAGGGGAATAACGGCGTCGCAGCGCCGGTCGTGGGGCCGGCGCTTGCGCGCAAGCAGCGTCCGCGACGCAAAACTGCGGACGAATGTGACGGAGGGTGAACGCAGGCGTGACGCTATCGGCTGCGCATGCGTCCGCGCATCCTCGATGTGCGGCGGGCACATGCAATTGCGCTCAGCACGGATAGTCTCGCAACCACGCTCGCCCGGCTGCGGCATGCAGGCTGCCGCGTGGGATCCCGATATCCATCAGCTCGCGATCACTCATGTTGGCCAGCGACTCGCGATCCGCCGCGGCGCGACGCCTTTGCTGGTGCCACGCGTGCAGGTGTCGCAGGAGCGTGCGCAGCGCTCGCCAGCCTTCGTGCACGAGCGCCGCCCAACGCGGCGGAGCGCACGGCCTGGCGCCCGAAACCAGCGTGCCGCTCATGTCCGCTCCTCCGCGATCGGGGCCCGCACGCCGGCAGCAACCGGCGTGCTCAGCGGTGCAACGGACGCAGGAGGGACGGCTTGCGCAACCTCCATTGGCTGCAGCGCGACGGCGACGAGCAATCCCATCGACGCCAGCGTCGTGATGCCCAGCAACTCGTCAACGTGAGGCATGGTGTTCTCCGGTAGTATCGGGTACGCTGGTCATCCTAGTCACCCAGCCTGCCGGGCGGAAGCGATATGTTTCGACCGTTTTGGATAGTTTTACTTACCAGCTGACCGGAACTCAGGGGTGGCCGACACACCGCGCCTTCCGCTCAACACGATCACCGCGTTTCGCGCCGTGGCCGAGCTCGAGAACCTGCGCGCAGCAGCGGAAGTGCTGCATCTGACGCACAGCGCCGTGAGCCAGCAGATCCGCGGGCTGGAGGAGCAACTGGGCTTCGTCCTCTTCGAGCGGCGGGGACGCCGCGTCGTGCTCAATCCGTCCGGCCAGGCGCTGCTGCGCAGCGTGCAGGCCGCACTCTCGCTGCTCGATGATGGCGTGCAGGCAGCAGCAGCCGCCGCGCAAGGCGCGGCGACGCGCCTGCGCGTGACGGTGCTGCCCTCCTTCGCCAACCGCTGGCTCTTGCCGCGCATCGGTCGCTGGCGAGAGCAGCATCCCGCGCTCGCGCTCGAGATCGACGCGTCGATCCGGCCGGTCGATCTGCAGAGAGAAGGCTTTCACGCGGCCGTGCGTCAAGGCACCGGGCCATGGCCGGGCGTGCAGTCGGAGCGCCTGTTCGAGCAGCCGCCGATCATCGTCGTCGGCTCGCCGTCGGCCGCGCGGAGGCTTCTCGGCGCGCAGCCCGAGGCGCTCGCGCGCGAGCCGTTGCTCGGCGACAGCGAGCTATGGCAGGACTGGTTCGCGGCCGCCGGATTGCGCACGAACCCGCGCACGGTGGCGGTGTTCAACGACGCGGGCCTGATGCTGCAGGCGGCCGAGCAGAACCTCGGCCTCGCACTTACGCGCGAAATACTCGCGGCCGACGCGCTGGTGAGCGGCGGGCTCGTGCGCCTGTCGCCGATTTCGATCCGGCACTACGACTCGCAGCCGTACCACCTGGCGTATCCGCCCGGGCTGCGCGACTGGCCGCCCGTCGCATCGTTCCGGCGCTGGCTCTACGAAGAGCTCGAACGCTCGCTCGCCGAGCTGCGACGAGCCAACGTCGATCGCGTGTCGCCACGAACGCGCGGTTCGGGACCGGCGGCCGCGCGGGAGAAACGAAAGCACAAATGATTCTCGGCCGCGCCTTCGTCACGGAAACTTCGCGCTGCTTTACTTTCCCTCGGCCTCGGCACATGCTGCCCGTCCGGCGCTCGCGAGACCGGATCGCGCCTGACGACTTCAGGCAATTCGATGCAACGCACGAATAACAGGGAGACGCGCATGAGCACGAAATGCTTCCGTTTCGCCGGTGTGCTTGCTGCCTGCTTCGTAATGCTTGCGGGCTGTGCCTCGACACCCAAGCCGCGTGACGAATTCACGTGCACCGACGCCAAGGATTGCCGCGCGAAGGTGTACGTGAGCTGCTGGCTCAACTACTGGCCGTGCCAGGTATCCGTCGACCCCTATCGGCTCGTCGCCAACGGCAACAACGTATTCTGGGATCTCCAGGACGAGGGGGACGGCAAACGGTTCAAGTTCGATCCGGATACGGGCATCGAATTCAAGAAGAGCGGGAACGGCTTCAAATGCATGCAGGTCGCGGGCGGTCGCTCGTTCAAATGCGACAACGGCAAGCAGGCCGGCGAGCACGAGTACGGCGTCAAGGTGATCGGCGACGTGTGGGTGCCGCGGCTCGACCCGTGGGTCGTCAACTGAATCGGCCGCGACCGATTCAGCCGGCCTGAATCGTCAGGCGTCGTCGAGCGCGCCGCGCCTCCCACACCGGACGCGGCGCCACCGATCGCGTTTCGCGCGCCGGTTCGCCTCAGAAGCGGAACGACGCACCGATCAGAGGACCGGTCAGCGCCGCATCGAGCTTGAACGAATCCTTCTCGTACTTGACGTGCAGGTGTCGCCAGCCGCCGAACAACGTTCCCCAGGAGTACCGGTAGCCGACGACACCGATGAGCTGCCAGGCGAAATCGGAGCCACCGGCGCCAACGTCGGCCGTGGCATACGCTTCCCAGCGATCGGTGAACCGCGTCTGCCATCGCACGCCGACGACGCCGTCGACCCAGCTCGAGCTGCGGCCGAAGACGGCGCCCGGAAGCGTGCCCTCGCGCAATCCAAGGTCGATGTTGAGATCGTAATACCGGACACCGCCGTAGACGTCGAGTGACGTCCCCGGGGTCGCGAGCAAGTCGTAGCCTGCGTTCGCCTCGACGATGTTGCCGCGCACCTTGACGTCGGTGCCCGCGTAGAGCGTCGTGAAAGGGGTCGGTGCGTCGGTCTTCGCGTTCGCATACGTCCAATCGCCGAACGCGGAGACTCTTCCGCCACGCCAGCCGAGGTTTACCATCGCGCCCGTCTGCTTGATGTCACCGAAGCCCGTATCGACGTCGATGCGCCCGCCTATGCCCGGCCCGCCCGCGACGCCGGCCGTGCCGTCGAAACCCGCGAGCCAGGCATATGGCGCGATATGCCACTCGCCTGCCTGCGCCACGGCCGGCGCGGTCAGCGACACCGCGAAACATCCGACTAAAGCCCGAAACGCGTTTCGCATCCCATTCTCCGCAAAAATACGCGATGCTGACGCATTTACCCGCGGCGGCGCAATCGCATTTCTCGACAGTGTTTTTCCGCCTACGACACGTCTTCGGCACGTCTCCGGGACGCGGCCTAAAGCAGCCATTCGATCGGCAGCACGGATAGGAAACGTATCCACGCGCGGCGCGCGGCAGACGTTCCGGGATCGGCGTCATAGCGCACCTCACCGCTTCCGGTGTGCTGGATCCATTCGGCACAGTGCCCGTCCGCCGTCAAGCGCACTTCGTACGCGCGCCTCGGCACCTCCGTTTCGAACGCCTTCGACAACTGCCTCGCCAGTGCCGCGCTCTGGATCACGAGGCCCATTTCCGTGTTGAGACGCGCCGAGCGCTGATCGAAGTTGAACGACCCCACGAAGATCCGCTCTTCGTCGAGCGCCAACGTCTTGGCGTGAAGCTGAACGGCAGAGCTCGAGCCGATGCCGCTTCTCTTCGTGTCGCCGGGAGGCCCGGTAGGCTCCAGCTCGTACATATGCACGCCGGCTTGCAGCAGCTCGCAGCGACGCTTGATGTAGCCCGCGTGCACCGCGCCCACATCGGTTGCGGCAAGCGAATTCGTCAGCACGCGCACCCTCACGCCCTGCCGCGCCTCCTGGATGAGCCATGCGGTTCCTGAATCCCCTGGCACGAAATACGGCGAAACGAGATCGAACGCGGTGCTTGGTTTCCCGATCGCCGGAATCAGGTCGGACAGCAGCAGGATGTCGGTCCTGGCCGTCGTGTCGAGCGTCTTCGCGGGATCGTCGCGAACGAGCCGCGCGCTCGTCCACTCGAGCGGCAGCTTGCCGGCGACGAGCTCCTGGATCAGCCGCGTGCGCTGCAGGATTTCGACATACGCGGTCGATTCGGGATCGGCACGCACGGATACGAACTTGGCGTCGAGCGACGACCGGGCCGCCTCCGGCGTGGGCATGCCGAGAAGCGTTGCTGCCGGATACGCCGACGGACTGTTCCAATACAGGTCGAATGCGCCCGAGACGTCGCGTGCGGCGGCCCCCGTTGCGATCACGTCGAGGTCGGTGAAGGCAACGCCCTCGCCCGCCGCGAAATACTCGTTGCCGACGTTCCTGCCCCCGATGATCGTCACCTGGTTGTCGGCGGTGAACGACTTGTTGTGCATCCGGCGATTGGCGCGCGCGAAGTCGGTCACGAAGTTGAGCGCGCGCGCGCTGCGCGGCACCAGCGGGTTGTAAAGCCGGATCTCGATGTTCGGATGCGCGTCGAGCGCGGCGAGCGTATCGTCGAGCCCGCCCGTGTTGGCGTCGTCGAGCAGAAGTCGAACCCGCACGCCGCGATCGGCCGCGTTGCGGATCGCTTCGAATAGCAGCGAGCCGGTCTGGTCGCCGTGCCAGATGTAGTACTGGATATCGAGCGACTTCTCCGCAACCGACGCGAGCAGGACGCGCGCGGCAAACGCGTCGCTCGGCACCGGCAACGCGTAGATGCCGGATTGGCCCGGATGTGCCGCCACGCCCCCGCTCAGCGACTGCCCGAGACGCGTCTGCGCCGTGTCCGTGTACGCGTGCGTCTCGCTGCGGCCGTCGAGCGGAGGAAGCACGGCGCAAGCCGCGACGAGCGCGCCCATCGCTCCGGCGACCACCATACGGTACAGGCAGCGCAAACCGTGCTGGCCCATCGCTACCCTCGCGCGGCTCCATCTCCGGCCGCCAGGCCGGGATCGAGCGTGAACAGATCTTCCGCGCGGCCCACGCCGCGCAGCGCGTATCGCCCGACCGAAACGAGTCGCGCGCGCTCCGGCTGCGGCGTTGCCGCGACGAATTCCGACGACAGGACGACGCTGCGGTCCACCGACCGGCACATTGCCGCAATGCGGCTCGCCTCGTTGACCGCGGGACCGACGACGGTGAAATCCAGCCGGTCGTCGCTGCCGATGTTGCCGTAGAACACCTCACCGATGTGCAGTCCGAGGTAAACCGTGGTGACCGGATGGCCCTCCGCGGCGCGGCGCTCGTTCACGGATTTGATGTTGCCCCGGAGACTTGCTTCGGCGCGAAGCGCGCAGCAGCACGCGTGTGCGGCATCGTCCGCACGAAAGATCGCCAGCACGCCGTCTCCGACGAGCTTCAGCACTTCGCCGCCCGCCTCGCGCACGGCGCCGATCACCGCGGCGGCGTAGTCGTTGAGCAGCGGAATGATCTCACCGGGCGGCGCCGTATCGGTGATCGTCGTGTAGCCGCGCAGATCCGAGAACCAGATGACCGCGTTGATGCGGTCGGCGACGCCGCGCGAAATGCGGCCGCTCAGCACACGCTCCCCCGCGTCGTGGCCGAGATAGACCTCCACCAGCGTCCGCGCGATGCGCGCAAGCGACACGCACTTGATTGCGAGCGCGAGCAACGGAACGGCGCGCCGCAGCGCATCGACATCGCTCTCCTGAAACCCGCGGACGTGCGACGTCAGCCATGAGGAGTAGACGCAATTCATCTCGCCGATGACGCTTGCCGCACCGAAGCGGTGGACGAACGCGATGTAATCCGTGTGTCCTTCGCCGCGCATTTCTTGAAGGACGGGAAAGTCCAGCGGATCGCCCGCGGCGATCCTGCAGCGCAGCTCGCCGGCCCCGGTCTCGACCATGCGGTAGAACGGGCTCCGCTGCCAGCTGGCCGCGGCCTCGCCGACGTTCGATGGCCCGTACTCGACGACCGCCTGTTGCTCGCCACCGTCGGCGCGCCAGCGGAACGCGCGGCCTTCGTGGATCGGATGCAAGGTGTCGACGAGCAGGACGGCGCGCGAGAGCGCGAGCCCCGAGCCGTTGCAGCGCTCGCCGAAGCCGCTCAGCAGCTCCGTCTCCGCGGCGCCGGCAAGGCCCGCATCGACGAGCCAGCGTTCGATGGCGTTCAAGGTTCCCACGGGCGGTAGGATAAGGCCTGGGCAGCGACGCGGCGAAGCGATGCAGGCGCGCGATCCGGCTATGATGAGCGATTCCGAGGAGACCGTTTATGGCCGATGCGCCGCAGATATGCCTTACCCAACCCGATATGGATCGCCTTCTCCATTTGATCGAGGCCGACCCGGGAAAGCGTTTCGACAAGCTCGAAAGCGAATTGCTGCGCGCCAAGGTGGTGCCGCGCGAGGAAATCCCGCCTGACGTCGTGACCATGAATTCCCGGGTGCTGTTCGAGAACGAGACGACGGGCGAGCGCCGGGAGGTCACGCTCGTCTATCCCGGCATGGCCGACATCGATGCTGGAAAGATTTCGGTACTGGTTCCGGTCGGCACCGCGCTGCTCGGTTTACGAGTGGGACAGTCGATCGACTGGGAGCTGCCGAGCGGCACCCGGCAGCGCTACCGCATTGTCGGCGTTCCCTACCAGCCGGAAGCGGCCGGCGAGCCGGGGTGACGCGCGCCGAGCCGGGGTGACGCGCGCCGAGGCGCGGTGACGCGCGCCCGCGGCGGTGCGCGCTCGGCGTGATCCGCGGCTATTGACCGCCGGCGAGCCCGACGATCGTCTGGAAGCCGCCCCAGAACATGCGCTTGCCGTCGAAAGGCATCTTCGACGGATCCATCGAGTCCTTCAGCTGCGGGTCTTCCATCACCGCCTTGCTGATGCGCTCGCGATCTTCCTTGTTGCGGTACACGACCCACGCCAGCGCGATCACCTCGTCATCCTTGAGCTGCACGGCCTGGGGAAACGACGTGACCTTCCCGGGCTGGGCGTCATCGCTGAGCGAGTCCGAGTAGTACAACGCGCCGTGGCGCAGGTGGGCCTTCCCCCATTCGGTGGACATGCGCTTGTAGGTGTCGATACTGGCACGGGGAACGGGGATGACGATGGCTTCGATGTAGTTCGACATGGGGGCCTCCGGGCGTAAGGTCCGTTTGACCGGGCGCGCCTGCTCCCGTTCAACCTCGGGCCGCGACCTGAACGGCTTCAAGGATTGCGGGATTCTCGCTCGATCAACCTGGCGCGCGCACGCGCTGCGCAACGACCTTTCCGGCCGAATCACCGAGGTCCCACCAGATGCCCGCCATCAGGGCCAGGGATTCTCGTGCGACGGAGCCGAGCAGGTGCTCGTTTGGAGCATGCTGCGAGCATGCGGGATACGAGTGCGGGATCCACACCGTGGGGAGTCCGAGCGTCTCCGCGAAGATTGCGTTGGGCACGGTTCCGCCGAGATTCGGGAGCAGCGCCGGCTTCTTTCCCGTCGTTGTCCGCATCGAGTCGAGCATCCAGGGGACCCACGGATCGTCGAGGTCGAGCCGGGTAGCAGGCACCGCGGGCTTGACGCTCACCCGGACGTCGCCGAAACCGTGGCGGGCAAGGTGCTCGTCGAGACGCTTCCGTGCGTTCTCCCAGTCGGTACCCACGACGAAGCGCAACTGGCAATGCGCGCGCGCCGTCGGCGGAATCGCGTTCACCGGAAATTCGGGATTGCCGGATTTGCACGCGAGGATCTCGATTGCGTTCCACGCCAGCACGCGCTCCGCCGGCGTCAAGCCCGGCTCGCCCCAATCGACGTCGATCTGCGGCGCATTGGCATCGCCGCCGAGCTGGATGTCGGCGAGCGCTGCGCGTACGACGGAAGACACCGGCGGCGGCCTCAGACCCTCGACGAGGATGCGGCCGTTGACGTCGACGAGCGTCGCGATTGCGTGCGCCAACACGACAGCAGGGTTGCGCAATGCACCGCCCCAGTTCCCGGAGTGGTGCCCGCCTTCTCGCAGGTTGACTTCGAGGTCGAAGCCCAGCTCGCCACGCGAGCCGAGGAAAAGAGTCGGCCGCTCGGCAGAAACACGGGGACCGTCCGATGCCATGAACAGCTCGCCGCTCAGGTACTCGCGCTCGGACGCGCACACGCGGTGCAACCCGGGCGACCCGATTTCCTCGCCCGTCTCGAAGATGACTCTCAGGTTGAAACCGAGATCGCCGCCGCGCGCGGCGAGCACGGCTTCCAGCGACGCCAGGTTGACTGAATGCTGTCCCTTGTTGTCGGCGATTCCGCGGCCGTACCAGCGATCGCCCTCCACGACAATCCTCCACGGTTCGAGACCCGCCCGCCACTGATCGTCATACCCGCGAACCACGTCGCCGTGGCCATAGGTGACAACGGTGGGCAGCTGCTTGCCTTCTTCGCGGCTCGCGAGAAGCACCGGCGCGTCGACACCGTCCGGGTTCGGCACGATCCTCGTTTCGAAGCCGAGGCGTCGCAGCGTCGGCGCCATTTCGGAGTCGAGGTAAGCGTGCAGGTGACGTGCCTGCGACGGCTCCTGGCTTTCCGTGCGATACGCGACGCGGCGATTCAGATCAGCGAGAAACCGCCCCGAATCGTAGGCCGCCACGGCCGCGGCGATGGCCGATTCGCGGGTTCCGACAACGGTGCTCATTTCGTCGCGTCGTGCTCGCCTGAAATGGATTCATGCATGGCCGCCCGCTCCGCGGTCGAGGAAGGCCCTTTGTCGCGCGAGGACCGCTTCGGCCGATTCGCCTACGAGTTCACGATAAGCCGCCGGCGCTGTCGCACCTTCGGTGTTGATCAGCAGTACGCTCGAACCGCGATTCAACCCTGCCTGATGCGAGAGATCGGGATCCTGCATCAATCGGACGAGCCCTGCGAGCCCCGCCGCACCCGATTCGCCGGAGACGATCGGTGGATCGGTCGTGCTGCCCTGCGCCAGCACTTGCATCGCCTGCACTGCATCTTCGTCCTCGACGGTCATGAAAAAATCGGCGCCCGATTCGAGAAATCGCCACGCCAGCGGCGATGCCTTCCCGCAAGCGAGTCCGGCCATCACCGAGTCGACCGAGCCGGTGGCCCTGGCCGCGGTTCCCTGAACGGCACTTTGATACAGGCAGTCCGCTTGCTGCGGCTCGACGAGTACGACGGCAGGCCGCGTGTCTTCGCAAACTTCCCAGAGGTAGCTGGCGATGCCGGCTGCAAGGCCGCCCACTCCACCTTGCAGAAAAACATGCGTGATGGGCGCGCTCGACGCAGCCCGCATGTGCAAGGCTTCCACGATTTCGGCCGCGATCGTGCCGTAACCCTGCATCACGTCCCTGGGTATCTCCTCGTAGCCGTCGTAGGAAGTATCGGATACGACGTGCCAGCCATTGGCCTTGGCCAGTTCCTCGGCCGCGGTGACCGATTCGTCGTAGTTGCCCTGAACGCGCACGATTTCCGCGCCGAACGCCGCGATCGCCTCTTCGCGCTCGGCGCGCACGTTCGCGTGCAGGACGATCACGCACCGACAACCGATGCTTCGCGCGGCGGCTGCCAGGCCTTTGCCGTGGTTGCCATCCGTGGCGCTGATGACGGTGAAGTCGCGCAACAGCGACCCGTGCGCCCCGCCGAAAAGACGCTGCGCGTCCATCCCCTTGTCGGGCCAAAGCCGCTGGATCAGCCGAACCAGCGCGATCGGTGCGCCGAGCGCCTTGAAGCTGCCGAGAGCGGAACGCACCGATTCGTCCTTCAGCAGGACCCGCGCGACACCCAGCGCTTCGGCGAGCCCGCCGAGCGCATAAAGTGGCGTGGGCCCTGGCTTGATCCCGTTCCAGGTCGCGAGCCACTGCCTGCTCTCTTCGGCCTTGGCCACGGAGAGGACCGACTTGAGCTCGGCAGGGTAGCTCGCACGGATGGCGCGTTCGCTTGCAAATAGCATTCGCTTCAGTTCGATCGCGTTACACAGGGTATCCGGTGGCCTTGCAATCAGCCGGACGTTCCAGCCGGGAACTTCGCACCCATACGCGCGGAAAATGCGGCGAGATCGATGACGACGCGCCCGTGCGTGCCGCGACCGATTTCGTCGGTTCCGTCCATGGCGTGGACGCGGAACTCGATGTGGCGCCCCGTGACGCTCGTTACTTGGGCAAAAGCCACGATGCGACGGCCGACAGGCGTTGCGGCAAGATGACTCACGTCGACCCGCGTGCCGACGGCGGTCTCGCCCGGCTCGAAGTACGGCTTGATGGCGTTGAGCGCCGCGTTCTCCATGGTCATGATCATCACTGGCGTCGATAGCACCGGCGGAAGCGTGGCGTCCTTGAACCGGTTGGCCAGGTGCTCCGGCGATACGACCATGCTGAATGTACCTTGCGATCCGACGGTTATTGCGCGCATGAAATCGCTTCCTTGTCGGCTGTTACCTGCCCCCTCCCGCCGCGCCCATCTTTTCGACACAGATGTACCCGACGCCGCAAAGGCTGTCGCGTGTCCGCACGTACGAGAATGCTGGTCTCTGCCAAAACTGGCACTGAGGAACGCGAGGGCCGTAGAACGTATCACCATGACCTCGTGGTCCGGCAAGGATCGTCAGGGATCCCGCGCTGGCCAGCCTGTCCTTCAAGTCTTCGCAGGAGAAGTCTTGCGGGTTGACGGATGCCGGCAGTTGCGGAGGCGTCGCCTCAGCGGGACCGGCGGCGGCGGGATCGCCATTGCCCGGTTGCGCCATCCCGACGCTCGAAAGCATGGCTGCGGCAGCGCAGAGTGCAATGGGTCGATGCAGCATGGAGAGCCCCTTGGCAAGGCTGCACAATACACCGCAAGCCAATGCGACACCGCAACGTCATCACCCGCGAGACCACGCCATGGCCCAGATGCCGGCTGTGGTGCTGACCCCACGCCAGGTTGCGATTACGCGCTGCTTGCTCCCGGCCGCATTTCTCGAGGGAACCGCGTGGAGTCGTTGCAGCGAACGTTTTCGAGATCGCGATGGCCATCGCCGGGAAACGTTCGGTCCGTGACGTCAGGACGCCCGTACGGGGTCGCACGAATGGTGCGAGCGGGCGATGGCTGAACGGGCGTCCAAAGGCACGCATGCGCCGTAAGTTTCGCCGCGACAACCGTATAGGACAGTGCCTGACTTCTTTTTCTTCCGGCGTCAGCTAGCCTCTCCTCAACTTCGGCGTCGGTCAGGCTCGGACGCCGTGTACCGTGTTTTTGAAACGGTTGGAGGCCATCGTGTTCAAACATTCAGCAAAGTCGTTTGTCGTCGTCGCGATCCTCGCGGCGTCAGGCTGTGCATCGTTTCCTCAGCACGACCCCGCGCTCGACAACGCACGGTTGTCGCTCGACGCAGCGCGAAGCAATCCGCAGGTGGTGACGTACGCGCCCACGGAACTCGAGCAGGCGGCCGCGACACTTCGGCAAGCCGACAACCTTGCGGCGAATGGTGGGCGGTACGACGACGTGCATTCGCTGGCCATGCTGGCCAACCAGCGCGTCGCGTCGGCGCAGGACGCGGCGCGCCTTCGCAGCCAACAGGCCGCGGTGTCCGCGCAGCGCAACGCGGCCGATGCGCGCGTCCAGGCCGACGCGGCGCAAGTCCGGGCAGCGGAAGCGCAGCGCCAGGCCAACGAAGCTCAGCGCCTTGCTGCTTCCGCTCCGCCGGCCGCCTATGACTACAGCCGCCGGCAAGGGGAAGCCCTCTACGAGGCGCCGGTAACGTCCGTCCGTGCCGTCGTCGGGCCGCCCCAGCAGCGCTGTTGGGTGGAGCGCCAGGTCGTCGACAGCGGCGCCGGTGGCGTCAATGTCCCCGGCGCAATTGTCGGAGGTGTCGTCGGCGGCATACTCGGCCATCAGATCGGCAGCGGTCGTGGACAAGATCTCGCGACGGGTATCGGCGCTGCGGGCGGCGCAGTCGTGGGCGCCAACGTCGGGCGCGTGCCCGGCACCACCTACACGCAAGATGTCCAGCGTTGCGAGAACGTAGCCTCCGCCGGATCGCTCGATTACTGGGACGTGACGTACACGTTTGGCGGGTACGACCATCATGTGCAGATGACGAGCCCGCCTGGCCGGACGATCCTGGTCAACGCGCAGGGCGAGCCTAGGGTCTGACGTACTTCGTGAGACAAAAACCCCGCCGATGCGGGGTTTTTGTCGAGCGTCAGGATTGCGCCTCGACCGGCGAGGCCGGCAGCGAGACGCATTCATTGCAACTGACGGTAATCGTCCCCGTTTCTGCTTTCAGCGGTAGACCAGCACAGGAAGCTTCGACTGAGCAAGGACTTTCTGCGTAACACTCCCGATCACGAGCGACGCGAGCTTTCCGCGGCCATGCGTCGCCATGAATATCACATCGCATTTCTTTTTCTTCGCGATGTCGATGATGCCCTGATGAGGCGTTCCTGGGCTCGTCATCAGCACTTCGCAAGACACGCCTGCTTCCATTGCGGCTTTGCTGATCCCGGCCAGGATCTTCTCTCCCCTCTCAGCAACACGGCCCTCCAATTCCTTGATAATGGACGTTGGAGCACGGTATCCCTCGGAGCGGTACAGCTGATCGATCGATTCGAGGGCGTAATAGCCGACGACGCTGGCATCGATCGCCTTCGCCATCTCGATACCGGCCCGAACGGCCTTGCCGGCAAGCACCGAGCCATCGGTCGGAATCATGATGCGCTTGAACATAACTGCTCCTTTCAAGCAGGTTATCAGCAGCGATGCGGCCTCGCGCGAATGCGGCGCGCAAGGTCGACGGCAGGCGGCAAGCGGCTTTCACTGCAGCTTACGATACTCGCCCATGCGGAACCACTTGCGTGAAAGGATGAATCCGGTCACGGGCTCCGGGGAGAGACTGGTGACTTCTCCGGTCATGTTCTTCCTGTAGAACGCGGTGCAGGCGGCATTCTGCCAAACCGTTTTCCGCATTTTCCTTCTCATGTCGGCGACGTATGCATCCTGCAGGTCGCGTCTCGCATCGATGGCTTTGACGCTCTCGTCTCGTTTCACGGCGCAAATGGCCTGAACGATGTAATCGGTGGTCGCCTCCATGTAGGAAATCTGCGAGCTGTGTCCCGAGCCCGTGTTCGGGCCGTTCACCTTGAAATAGTTCGGATAACCGGCAACGGCAAGGCCCTTGTAAGAGACGGCCTCTTTTTCCCATTCGCTGTTGAGGTTGCGGCCACCGAGCCCATGGACCTGAAAGGTCAGCGCCTTCTTCATGTCCGAATAGGCGAAATATCCCGTGGCGTAGACGATGACGTCGAGGGCGATAACCTTGCCGTCATTTGTCCTGACGCCGGCGGGCGTGATGCATTCAATTCCGCTGATATCCACATCGACATTTTCGCGGGACAGCGCGGGGAGATAGTCATTCGTCGGTATGACGCGCCGGCACCCCAACTCGTAATCGGGCATCATGTGCCGGCGCAGCTTGTCATCCTTGATGTACCTGTCCAGATGCTTTTTCAGCCTCCGCCGGTAATGGCCCTTCATGAGCTGGCTGATTTTCGCGGTCCCAGGATAGCGACGGAAAGCGACGAACCTGATGTCGTAGAGCGCAAAGACAAGCAAACGAATGACGTGCCGTATCCCCGGCAGCGTTCGAACGACGCGCTCGACGGGACCGTAGCGCCGGTCCGACCGCGGAAGAATCCACTGCGCCTTCCCCATGAACAGCGTCAACCGGGATACCTTGCCGGCAATGGCCGGAACGATCTGGGCTGCTGAACATCCCGAGCCGATCACCCCGACGCGTTTTCCTTCATAGACGACCGAGTGATCCCACTGCCCGGAGTGGAATTTCGCGCCCTTGAAGGTTTCCGCACCCTTGATATCGGGAACGTGCGGGTTCGCGAGCACTCCGCTTGTGTCGATCACGAAGCGGGCGGTATACCTGTCGCCCGACTCGGTCTCGACGTGCCACAGGAATTCGCGCTCGTCAAACGCGAGCCGGGTCACCGTCTGGTTCGTGCGCGCATGCTTCCGCAAGCCAAACTTGTCGATCACATGATTCGTGTATGCGAGCAATTCGCTTTGCGGAGCGAACGTCTTCCTGAACGGATACGGTATGAACGAGATGCAGTAAAGGCTGGTTGGAACATCCACCTCTGCGCCCGGATAAGAATTGGCCTGCCAGGTGCCGCCCAGTTCGGAACTTCGTTCCAACAGAACAAAGTCGTTGCACTGCTTTTTCTGCAGCCGGATGGCGGCCAGCAGCCCCGAGAATCCTGTCCCGATGATCACGGTCTCGACGTGTCGGGGCCGCATCGGGCGGTGGCGACTGTCGCCCATCACCTTGCAGTGACGCCGCCGTCGACGGCGATGATCTGGCCGGTGATGAACGCGCCGGCATCGGAAGCGAGCAGCGCGACGACGCCCTTCAGGTCCTCCGGTCCGCCGATGCGCTGCAGCGGCGCACGCTTCGCGGCGTCGTCGCCGATCATCTCGAGGATGCCCCGCGTCATCTTCGTCGGGAAGTAGCCCGGCGCGATCGCGTTGACGTTGATGTTGTAGCGGCCCCATTCGACGGCGAGCGCGCGCGTGAAATTGACGACGCCGCCCTTGCTCGTGTTGTACGCCAAGGTCGCCGGTTGGCGGTCGTCGCCGCTGCCGCCGCCCAGGCCCCGGGTCGATGCCACGTTGACGATCTTGCCCTGCCGCCGCGGCACCATCGAGCGCCGGCCGACTTCCTGCGTCACGGCGAACATCGCCGTCAGGTTGAGGTTGATCACTTTCTGCCATGCAGCGAGCGGGAGGTCGACGGTCGCCGCGCCCCATGTCGCACCGGCGTTGTTGACGAGGATGTCGATCGGACCGAGCGCGCGCTCGGCGTCCTCCACCAGCGGTGCAATCGCGGCAACGTCGGACAGGTCGCAGGCCATCGCCATCGCGGCGACGCCCGCTGCCGAGAGCTGCGCGACCGCCGCGTCGAGCTCGTCGCGCTTGCGCGCCACGAGCGCGATGTGGGCCCCGAGCTCGCCCAAGGCTTCCGCCATCTGCAGGCCGAGCCCGCGCGAGCCGCCGGTCACGAGCGCCGTGCGGCCGTGCAGGTCGAAAAGCTGCTTGACTCCCATCGCCACTCCTCTGCCCCGCCGTCGCACGCCGGTCGTGGATGGACGATAATGCATCAACTCCCGCCGCCAAGCTTCTCCTCTTGGATCTCGACTACTCCGCCGGCGAGCGCGCGTTCCGCGACGAGGTTCGCGCATGGGTCGACGCGAACCTTCCGGCCGCGCTGCGCGACAAGGTCGTCCGCTACGAGCACCTGACTCGCGACGATCACCTTTGCTGGCATCGCATCCTCGCCGACAAGGGCTGGATCGCCCCGGGGTGGCCGGTCGAATGGGGCGGCAACGGCTGGAACGTCGTCCAGCGCTACATCTTCGAGGAGGAATGCGGCTACGCAGGCGCGCCGAGCCTCGTCCCGTTCGGACTGACGATGTGCGCCGCCGTGCTGCTGAAGTTCGGCACCCACGCGCAGAAGCGGCGATTCCTGCCGCGGATCTATCGTGGCGACGACTTCTGGTGCCAGGGCTACTCCGAGCCGAACTCGGGCTCCGACCTGGCCTCGCTCAGGACGTCGGCCGTCCGCAAGGGCGGGCACTACGTCGTCAACGGCCAGAAGATCTGGACGACGCTCGCGCACATGGCCGACTGGATCTTCTGTCTCGTGCGCACCGATGCGTCACCGGAGCGCAAGCAGGAAGGCATCTCGTTCCTGCTGATCGACATGCGCTCGCCGGGCATCACCGTGCGCCCGCTGATCCTGATGGATGGCGGCCACGAGGTGAACGAGGTGTTCTTCGACGACGTCGAGGTGCCGGTCGACAATCTCGTGCACGAGGAGAACAAGGGGTGGACCGTCGCCAAGTACCTGCTCGGCCACGAGCGCCTGAACACCGCCCGCATCGGCACATCGAAGCGCGAGCTGGAGCACTTGACTACGTTCGCGGCACGGCAGGTGAAAGACGGCCGCCCGTTGACCGACGACCCGCGATTTCGCGACAAGCTCTCGCGCCTTGCGATCGAGCTCATGGCGCTGGAGATCACGAACCTGCGCTTCCTCGACCGCCTGCGCGGCGGGCGTGCGCCGGGCGCCGAGGTGTCGATGCTGAAGATCAAGGGTACCGAGATCCAGCAGATGCTGACCGAGCTGATGCTCGAGGCGGCGGGCCCGCAGGCGCAGGTCATCGGCTCCGTCGACGATCGCGATCTCGACGACCCCGCGCTCGCCGCGCTCGCGCCACGCTACTGCAACATGCGCAAGACGACGATTTACGCCGGATCCAACGAGATCCAGCGCAACATCATTGCGAAGCACGCGCTCGGACTTTAGGGTCCGTTCGCATTCGTGATGCATACTGTGAACCGGCCGTAGATGAACTTCGACCCCACCGAAGAGCAGCAGCTGCTGGCGGCGTCGATCGCGCGGTTCATTGAGCGCGACTACACGTTCGAGGCGCGACGTGCGATCGTCGCGTCGCCGCAAGGATGGAGCGATCACGTATGGCGCACGATGGCCGACGTGGGCCTGCTCGGGCTCACGCTCCCCGCCGCGCATGGCGGCTTCGGTGGCGGCGCGATGGATGCGATGGCACTCATGGAGGCAATCGGCGACGCGCTGATCGTCGAGCCGTGGCTTCCGACCGTCGCGCTCGGCGCGCGGCTCGTTGCGGCCGCCGGCAGCGATGTCCAGAAGCGGCTGCTGGTGGACGTCGCCGAAGGACGGCGGACGATGGCGTTTGCGCACGCGGAAGCCGGCGCGCGTCATTGCGTGGCTCACGTCGCCACGAGCGCAGTCGCGGACGGCGACGGTTTCGTGCTGAATGGAATCAAGCTCGCCGTCGCGAACGCGCACGCCGCGGATACGTACGTCGTTTCTGCGCGCACTGCCGGCGATGCAACCGAACGCGAGGGCATCGGCTTGTTCCTCGTCGACCGCAGCGCGCCGGGCATGACGACGAATGCGCTCCGGATGCTCGATGGGACGCGCGCAGCGGACGTGGTGCTCGCCGGCGTGCGCGTGTCCCGCGAAGCATGCGTGGGCGCGCCCGACGACGCGCTCCCGCTGATCGAGACGACGATCGACTTCGCGACCGCGCTCATCTGCGCCGAGGCCGCGGGCGCGATCCGCGCGGCCAACGACGCGACGCTCGAGTATCTCAAGACTCGCAAGCAGTTCGGCGTACCCATCGGGACGTTCCAGGCGCTCCAGCACCGCATGGTCGACCTCGCGATCGAGCTCGAGCAGGTGAAGTCGATGGCGAGCCTTGCCTGCGCTGCAGTCGATTCGCAACAGAGTCCCCCGACCCGTGCACGGGTGATCTCGGCTGCCAAGGTGCGGATCGCCGACGCCTGCCGTCGCGTCAGCCAGGAGTCCGTTCAGATGCACGGAGGCATGGGAATGAGCGAGGAGCTCAAGATCAGCCACACGTTCCGCAGGCTGACGGCGCTTGCGCAGCAGTTCGGCGACGCCGACCACCACCTCGCTCGCCTCGCCGCGCTTCATCACTGACATGATCCAGAATCGCCAGGTGCTGCTCGCCAGCCGGCCGCAGGGTGCGGTCACCGAACAGAACTTCCGCATCGTCGACACGCCGCTGCGCGCGCCCCACGAAGGCGAAGTGCTGGTCCGAAACGAATGGCTCTCGCTCGACCCGTACATGCGAGGCCGGATGAGCGACGCGAAATCGTATGTGCCGCCCGCGAAGCTCGACGAGCCGATGACGGGCCAGACCGTCGGCGAAGTGCTCGAGTCGCGCGATGCGCGATTCAAGCCGGGCGACAGGGTGCTCACGCCACTCGGCTGGCAGAGCCACGGGGTCGCGCGCGGCGACGATCTCGTGACGATCGATGCACAACGCGCGCCGTCGTCGTATTACCTCGGCATCCTCGGGATGCCCGGCATCACCGCGTGGTTCGGCTTGAAAGAGATCGGGCAGCCGCAAGCCGGCGAGACGGTGGTCGTGTCGGCCGCGTCGGGCGCGGTGGGCAGTGTGGCCGGCCAGCTCGCGAAGATCGCGGGCTGCCGCGTCGTCGGTATCGCAGGCGGCAAGGCAAAGTGCGATTACGTGGTGAACGAGCTCGGCTTCGATGCCTGCGTCGATCATCGCTCGGGCCGCCTCTACGACGATCTGCAGGCGGCGTGCCCCGACGGCATCGACGTGGACTTCGAGAACGTCGGCGGCGACGTGCTCGACACCGTGCTTCGCCTAATGAATGGTCACTCGCGCATCGTCGTGTGCGGATTGATCGCCGAGTACAGCCTCCCCGAGCCCTACCCGCACCGGCGCCTGCGCTCGATTCTCGTCAACCGCATCCGCATGCAAGGGATGATCGTGTTCGACTGGAAGGACCGCTACGGCGAAGCCCTTGCGCCACTCGCGCGCCATATTGCCGAAGGCAAGCTCAAGTATCGTGAATCGATCGTCGATGGACTCGACAACGCGCCACGCGCGCTGATCGGCCTGCTCAAGGGCGAGAACTTCGGTAAGCAACTGGTGCGGATTTCGTAAACCCGACCGCGCTCAGAGCACCTCGAACAGGCCGGCGGCGCCCATGCCGCCGCCGATGCACATCGTGACGACAACACGCTTTGCGGCGCGGCGACGGCCCTCGATCAGCGCGTGGCCGGTGAGCCTTGCCCCCGACACGCCGTAGGGATGTCCGACGGCGATCGCGCCGCCGTCGACGTTGAGCCGGTCGTTCGGAATGCCGAGCGTGTCGCGACAATAGATCACCTGCACGGCGAACGCTTCGTTCAACTCCCAGAGATCGATGGCGTCGACGCCAAGGCCGGTCCTGGCGAACAGCTTGCGCACCGCGAACACGGGGCCGACGCCCATTTCGTCGGGCTCGCAGCCGGCAACGGCGAAGGCGAGGAAGCGTCCCAACGGTTGCAGCCCGCGCACCGCGGCCGCCTTTTCGCTCATGACGACGCATGCGGCGGCGCCGTCCGAAAACTGGCTTGCGTTGCCCGCAGCAACCGTGCCCCCCGGCAGCGCCGACTTGATCTTCGCCACGCCTTCGTACGTCGTGTCGGCACGGATGCCTTCGTCGGCGGCGATCGTCACTTCCTCGGTGAAGATACGCGACGTCGCCTTGTCCGCGACACCCATCGTCACCGTCATCGGCACGATCTCGTCGTCGAACCTGCCTGCGGCCGCACCGGCGGCAGCGCGTTGCTGGCTCTGCACACCGTACTCGTCCTGGCGCTCGCGCGGAATGTGGTAACGCGCAGCGACCGTCTCCGCAGTCTCGAGCATCGTCCAGTAGATCGCCGGCTTGTGCACAACGAGCCAGGGCTCGCGGATCATGTGCCTGTTCTGCTCGTTCTGTACGCAGGAAATCGACTCGACCCCGCCCGCGACGATGGCATCCGCCTCGCCGGCCACGATGCGCTGCGCCGCCAGCACGATCGTCTGCAGACCCGACGAGCAGAAGCGATTGACGGTTGCGCCGGGAACGGTGACCGGGCAGCCCGCACGCAACGCGATCTGCCGCGCGATGTTGGCGCCGGTCGCGCCTTCGGGCAACGCACATCCCATCAGCACATCGTCGATTTCTTCCGGCGCGAGCTTGGCACGCGCAACGGCATGTTGCACGGCATGCCCGCCCATCGTGGCGCCGTGGGTCATGTTGAACGCGCCACGCCAGCTCCTGGCGAGGCCGGTGCGGGCCGTGGAAACGATTACGGCATTGGTCATCGGAGTGTCCTCAGGCGGTGAACGTCTTGCCCTCGGCGGCGAGCCGCGCGAGCAGCGGCGCCGGCGTCCAGAATGCGGCGTCTGCGCCCGGCAACGCGGCGAACTGCTGCATCCGCCGGGCGACGTTGTAAAGGCCGCTGATATCGGCATACAGCATCGGGCCGCCGCGCCACGGTGGAAATCCATAGCCTGCGAGATACACGACGTCGATGTCCGACGCGCGCTGGGCGATGCCCTCCTCCAGAATGCGCGCGCCCTCGTTCACGAGCGCAAGGATGCAGCGGTCGACGATCTCGTCCGCTGCGATCTTGCGGGGCGTCGACCCGATCTCCTTCCGGTACGCGTCGATGATCGCGTCGACGGCCGGATCGGGCAGCGCGTCGCGCCGGCCTGGCGCATAGCGATACCAGCCGGCGCCGGTCTTTTGCCCGAAACGCCCCTGCTCGCACAGCCGGTCGGCGATGCGCGAGTAGCGCAACGCCGGCTTCTCGACGTAGCGGCGCTGCCGGATGCGCCAGCCGACGTCGTTGCCCGCGAGGTCGCTCATGCGAAACGGTCCCATCGCCATGCCGAACTTCTCCAGCGCGGCGTCCACCTGCGCGGGCGACGCACCCTCGTCGACCAGGAACATCGCCTGCCGCAGGTATTGCTCAACCATGCGGTTGCCGATGAAGCCGTCGCACACGCCGGACACGACGGCCGTCTTGCCGATGCGCTTGGCAACCTGCATGACGGTCGTCAGGACATCGGGCGCGGTCGCAGCACCACGCACAACTTCCAGCAGCTTCATCACGTTCGCCGGGCTGAAGAAGTGCATGCCGACGACGTCCTGAGGGCGCATCGTCGCCGCCGCGATCGCGTTCACGTCGAGCGTCGACGTGTTCGTGGCGAGGATTGCGTCGGGCTTCGCCGCTTCGTCCAGCCTGCGAAACACCGCCTGCTTGATCGCCATGTCCTCGAACACCGCTTCGATCACGAGATCGGCATCGCCGACGTCGTCGTAACGAAGCGTCGAGGTTAGCCGCGACATGCATTGGTCGACCTGTTCTCGCGTCAATCGACCCTTCGCCGCCGACGCCTCGTAGTTCTCGCGGATCCGCGCCACGCCCCTGCCAAGTGCGGCCTCGTCCGACTCGAACAGTGCCACCCGCATGCCGGCCGACAGGAAGTTCATCGCAATGCCGCCGCCCATCGTGCCGGCGCCGATGACCGCGATGCGCTCGATCGTGCGTGTGGGCGTCCCGTCCGGCACGTCCGCAATCTTGCCCGCCGCGCGCTCGGCGAAGAACGCATGGCGGAGCGCGCGCGACTCGGTCGTCTGCAGGAGCTCGCTGAAGAGTTCCCGTTCACGACGCGACCCTTCTTCGAACGGCATCGACACCGCAGCCGCGACCGCATCGACGCACTTGCGTGGTGCCGGAAAATGTTTCGCAGCGGCAGCGACGCTATTGCGCGCGAACTGGAAGTACGCTTCCGCATTCGGATATTCGAGCTTGACGTCGCGCAGCCGCTTGCGCGGCCGCTTCTCCGTGACCACCCTGCCCGCGAACGCGACGGCCGCAGCGACCACGTCGTCGTCGACAACTTCGTCCCACAACCCGGTGCCGCGCAGCGTGCCCGCCTGCGCGCTCGCGCCCGTCACGATCATGTTGAGCGCTGCCTCGACGCCGATGGCCCGCGGCAGGCGCTGCGTACCGCCGGCGCCCGGCAGGAGTCCGAGCTTCACTTCCGGCAGTGCAATCGTCGCCGCACCGTTGGCGATGCGATAGTGGCACCCCATCGCGAGCTCGAGCCCGCCGCCCATGCAGACACCGTTGATCGCCGCGACGACCGGCTTCACGCTGTCTTCCAGCGCGCGAATCACCGAGCGCAGTGCGGGCTCGGCGCTGGCCTTCGGCGTGTTGAACTCGCGGATGTCGGCGCCGCCGGAGAATGTCTTGCCCGCGCCCGTGAGCACGATCGCGTCGCACGTTTCGTCGGTGTTCGCGCGGTCGACGCCTTCGACGATGGCGCTGCGCGTGTCATGTGCCAGCCCGTTGACAGGCGGGTTGTCGAGCGTGACGACAGCCACGCGGCCGATCTGTTCGTAGCGGGCGCTCATAACTGCCTCCGGTCAGACTTCGAGCCACTCCTTGCGCACGCCGTCATTGTTGCGCAAGTCCTCCGGCATGCCTTCGAACACGATCCTGCCATGCCCCATCACGTAGAGGCGATGCGCGATGGCGAGCGCGATCGTGAGCTTCTGCTCGATCAGCAGAATGGCCACGCCGCGCGCGGCGATCCGCTCGAGCAGCTCGCGCACACGCTCGACGATCTGCGGCGCGAGCCCTTCGGTCGGCTCGTCGACCATGATCAGCGCGGGATCGCCCATCAGCGTGCGGCATATCGTCAGCATCTGCTGCTCCCCTCCCGACAACACACCGCCGGGAGCGTCGATCCGGTGGCGCAGCATCGGAAAGTGCGCGCAGACGTCGTCCAGCGTCCAGCGCGACGACCCGTGCGGGGTCTTCATGCCAAGCAGCAGGTTCTCGCGCACGGTAAGCGAGGGAAAGATCTCGCGATCCTCCGGCACGTACCCCAGCCCGCGTCTCGCGATCCGATGCGGCGCGAGGCCGTCGATGCGCTCGCCGCGAAACGAGATCCGTCCGACCGGCGGCACCAGCCCCATGATCGTCTTCACCGCGGTCGAGCGGCCCGCCCCGTTGCGGCCGAGGAGGCCCACGATCTCGCCCTCGCCGACGCGGAAGCTGACGCCCTGCAGAATGTGACTCTTGCCGTAGTAGGCATGGACGTCGTCGACCTCAAGCATCCGGCGCACTCCCGAGGTAGGCGGTTTGCACCGCCTCGTTGGCGTGGATGCGTGCAGGCGTGTCGGTGGCGATGATCTCGCCGTAGACGAGCACGGAGATGCGGTCGGCCAGGCCGAACACGACGCTCATGTCGTGCTCGACCATCACGAGCGTGCGGTGCTCCGAGATGCGGCGGATCAGTGCAACCGCCTTGTCGGCCTCGCCGCGGCTCATGCCGGCGGTAGGCTCGTCAAGCAAAATCGTCCTCGCGCCGCCCGCGATGGTGATGCCGATCTCGAGAGCCCGCTGCTCGGCGTAGGTCAGTACACCCGCAGGAACGTCGCGACGCGGCGCGAGGCCGATTTCCTCGAGCGTGGCCGTCGCGCCGTCGCGCGCGTCGGCGAGCGCGTCCGCATTGCGCCAGAAACAATAGCCATAGCCGAGCGACCACAGCACGGCACAGCGCAGATTCTCGAATACCGACAGCCGCGGAAAGATGTTGGTCACCTGGAAGCTGCGCGACAGGCCGCGGCGGTTGATGGCGTAAGGACGTGCACCTGCGATGTTCGTGCCATCGAGCAGGATCGAGCCGCGGGTGGGCGCGAAGCGGCCGCTGATCAGGTTGAACAGCGTCGACTTGCCGGCGCCGTTGGGCCCGATGATCGCGTGCCGCTCGCCGCACGGAATCTCGAGCGAGACGCCGCGGATGATCCGCGTCTTCCCGAAGCGCTTCTCCACGCCGACGAGCGAAAGTGCGGCCGCCCCAGTCATCGCGCCGCAGCCTCCGCGGCTGCGCGATCCCACGCCGCCGCGACCGGCCGACAGGTCAGGCGGAACAGCAGGAAGCCGCCAACCAGCGCCACGAGGGCGGCGATCCACGGCCACGCCGTGGCCGCGTCGACGCTGGTCCACAAAAGGCGCATCCGGCTGCCGAGCTCCGGCTGCGTGGCGAGGCGGTAGCTCATCTCGACCAGCAGCACCAAGCCCGACGCGATGAAGGCAAGCGGCACCAGCGCTAGCGCATATGCGCGAAGCACGTCGGCGAATGCGCGCGTGCGCACGATCGACCCATGCCGCACGAAGAGTCCTGCAATTCCCGAGGGAGCAAACAGGATCATCGCAATGAAGAACAACCCGAGGTACAGGAGCCACGCCGACGTATACCCGGACAGGCTGCTCTGCAGCCACGTGATGACGACGGCGCCCAGCACGGGACCGATGAAATGCGCGGCGCCGCCGATGTACGCCATGATCAGCACCGTGCCGGACCATTGCGCGCTGACGGCGTCCGCCGCAACGATCTCGTAGTTGATCGCGTGCAGCCCGCCGGCGATGCCCGCGAACAGCCCCGCCGCCGCGAACGCGACGAAACGTACGCCTTGCGTGCTGTACCCGACGAACTCGGCACGCTCGGGATTGTCGCGCACCGCGTTGCACATCCGGCCAACCGGCGTTCGGGTGAAGGCATACATGGCCAGCGCCGCGAACACTGCCCAGACGACGACGGCGTAGTACACGGAAAGCTGCGTGCGCAGCGGAAACCCCAGGTCGATCGCGGCGCGCGTGCGGCTGGCGGTGATGCCTTCCTCGCCGCCGAACAACCCCGGCAGCATGAACGTCGCGGCATAGACAAGCTCGCCCACGCCGAGCGAGATCAACGCGAAGATCGTTCCCGCCTTGCGCGTCGTCACGGCGCCGAACGCAACGCCTGCGACAAGGCCGCCAAGCCCGCCGGCGACAGGTACGACGACGATTGGCAGCGGCAGGCCCTGGTTGATCGCGCGCATCGCGATGATTGCGGCGTATGCCCCGAGACCGAAGTAGACGGCGTGCCCGAACGACAGCAAGCCCGTCTGGCCGTACAGCAGGTTGAAGGACAAAGAAAACACCGCGGCGATCGCCATCTGCGTCAGCAACGAGCGTCCGAAGTCCGTGTCGAGGCCGGGAACGTGCGGCAGGAGCACGAGCACGATCCCGACGGCCACGAACCCGCGCCTGCTGCCGAGCCATGATGTCGCAACGACCGGCCGCATCGCTGTCGCAGTCGTACTATTCATACGTCACGCGTCCCGAGCAGTCCGCGGGGGCGCACGATCAGCATCAGCACGAGCAGCAGGTACGGCACGATCGGCGCCGCCGTGGCCAGCTTGACGGCGAGCGCTTCGTGCAACAGCGACGTGCGCGACACGGCAACGCCGAGCGCGCGCAGCAGGTCGAGCAGCGAATAGTCGACCGCGACCGCGAACGTCTGCAGGATGCCGATCAGCATCGACGCGATCAGCGCGCCGGACAGCGAGCCCAGTCCACCGACCACGACGACGACGAACACGATCGGCCCGATCGCGTGCGCGAGGGTTGGCTGCGTCAACAACATGAAGCCGCCGATCACGCCGGCGAGTCCCGCGAGCCCGCTGCCGACCGCGAAGACCAGCACGAACACGCCTGGCACGTCGTGACCCAGCGCGCTTACCATTTTCGGATGCGTCAGTGCCGCCTGGATCACGAGTCCTATGCGCGTCTTCTTGAGCGCCACGTAGAGGAAGACGAACATCGCGATCGAAATCGCCATCATCAGCCCCTTGTATGCCGGGAATGTGCTACCGAAGATCGTGAACAGCGGAAAGTCGATGACGGCCGGCACGTTGTTGGCGACCGCGTTGCGGCCCCACATCATCGTCACGACCTCTTCGATCACGTACGCGAGGCCGAACGTGAACAGGATCTCGGCGACGTGGCCGTTCGGATGCACGCGGCGCAGGCCGTAGCGCTCGATGGCCGCGCCGACCAGCGCGCAAGCGAGCGGTGCAATGACGAGTGCCGGCCAGAAGCCTACCCAGCGGCCGAACTGGAAAGACAGGTAGGCGCCCAGCATGAACACGGCGGCGTGCGCGAAGTTGAGCACGCCCATCATGCTGAAGATGAGCGTGAGACCGCTCGACAGCATGAAGAGCAGCAGGCCGTAGACGACCCCGTTCAACAGCGAGACGGTGACGAGCTCCAGCATCGGGCCCTGCTGCCTCGTGCGGCGGCCGGAGCGTCGGAGACTAAGGACCGTCGCCTATTTCGGCCGCTCCATCTTGCAGGTCGTCGGCAACGCGGTCGCCTTGGCGTCGACCTTGGCATCGGTCTTCCATCCGAGTCCGGAGTCCTCGCTGTCGTACTTCACACCCCTGGCGAGTGTGGATACAAACAGCGGCTGCAGGACCTGGTGGTTGTCGGCGCGCATCTCGACGTCACCGAGCGACGTCTGCATCTTCATGCCTTCGAGCGCGCGCGCGACCTTGACGGGGTCGTTCGAGCCGGCCTTTTTCGCCGCGGCCGCGAGCATCTCCCACATCGTCTTCGCGCGCCAGTACGTGTACTCGTTCTCCTTGCCCGGATACTTCCTGGTGAACGCCGCCACCGTCGCATCGAGCTCGGGCGTCGCGTTGCGATGCCATTCGGAGACCTGCTTGAGCGCGTCGACGCCCGCTTCGCCGATGGCCGTCACCGCGCCCGGGCTCCCGCCGTAGTACGTTTCCCATTCCACCTTGAGGCCTGCGTCCTTGCCCGCCTTGATCAGCAGCACCATGTCGTTGCTCCAGTTGCCGGTGATCACCGTATCCGCGCCCGCCGCCTTGATCTTGGCGACGTACGGGGAGAAGTCGTTGACCTTTTGCAGCGGATGCAGCTCGTCGCCGACGACCTGGATGTCGGGTCGCTTCTCCTTGAGCATCTTGTTCGCGGCGACGGCGACCGCCTTGCCGAACGAGTAATCCTGGTTGATCAGGTAGACCTTCCGGATCTTCTTGTCCTTGGCAATCACGTCAGTCATCGCCGCCATCTTCATGTCGGCATCGGCGTCGAAGCGAAAATGCCAGAAATTGCACTTTTCGTTCGTCAGCGCCGGATCGACGGCCGCGTAGTTCAGGAACACGACCTCCTTGCCCGGGTTACGCTCGTTGTACTTCAGCACCGCGTCGGTGATCGCGAGCGCGACCGAGCTGCCGTTGCCCTGCACGACGTAGCGCGCGCCGTCGTCGAGTGCGCGCTTGAGCTGGATCAGCGATTCCTGCGGGTTCACCTTGTTGTCGAAAGACAAAAGCTCAAGCTTCTCGCCGTTGAGGCCGCCGCCCGCATTGATCGCGTCGATGTAGAACTGGTGCGTTTTCTGCGCCAGAATGCCGGTGGCGGCGCCTCCGCCGGACAGCGGATCGATGAAGGCGATCTTGACGTCCGCCGACGCCGGGCCGGCAAGGCACGCAATCGTGACGCCCAGCCCGACGACGTAACGCGTGGATCCGCTCATGGCTCCTCCTGTTGGCGTAGGGGTTCCGTGCGCCGGACTTGGGCCGGGCCGGGTCGTTACATGAGGATGCTAGCGAGACGGGTGCACGGTTACAAGCCGTCGCGCCATGCCGCAGTGCAGCACGATCGACAACCACAAGACATCCGGAGGAGCCCGTGCAAGGCTTGATGATGAACTGGCCGCTGATGATCTCGTCGATCATCAGGCATGCCGACCGCTGTCACGGCGACGCCGAGATCGTGTCGCGGACGATCGAGGGCCCGATCCACCGATACACCTATCGTGACGCCCATACGCGCGCACGCCGGCTCGCCAATGTGCTGCGGCGGCTACGCATCGGCGGCGGCGACCGTGTCGGCACGCTGGCCTGGAACGGCTTCCGGCATTTCGAGCTCTACTATGCGGTGTCCGGCATGGGTGCGGTCATCCATACGATCAACCCCCGCCTCTTTCACGATCAGCTCGTCTATATCGTCAACCACGCCGGCGACCGCGCCGTCTGCTTCGACCTGACGTTCGTGCCACTGGTCGAGAAGCTCGCGCCGCACTGCCCGAACGTCACGTCGTGGATTGCGATGACCGACCGGGCGCATATGCCGACGTCGACATCCCTGCCGAACCTGCTCTGTTACGAAGAGCGGATTACTACCGAGTCCGACGATTACGAATGGCCGGAATTCGACGAGAACACCGCTTCCACGCTCTGTTACACCTCGGGGACAACCGGCAATCCGAAGGGGGCGCTGTTTTCCCATCGCTCCACGGTGCTGCACGCGATGGCCTGTTGCATGCCCGACTCCAAGAACTACTCGGCGCAGAGCGTCGTGCTGCCGATCGTTCCCATGTTCCACGTCAACGCCTGGGGCATCCCGTATTCGGCGCCCATCGTCGGTGCAAAGCTCGTATTTCCCGGGGCCGGGCTCGACGGCAAGAGTCTTTACGAGCTCTTCGAGGCCGAACGGGTCGAGACGTCCGCCGGCGTGCCCACGGTGTGGCTCGGCATCATCAACTACATGAAGCAGAACGATCTCAAGTTCACGACCTTCAAGAGCACGACAATCGGCGGCTCGGCATGTCCGGAAGCGATGATGAAGACGCTGCGCAACGACTTCGGCGTGCGGGTCCGGCACGGCTGGGGCATGACCGAGATGAGCCCGGTCGGCACAATCGGGGCGCCGAAGGGCAAACATCGCGACTGGAATCCGGATGAGCGGATGGCGCTGGCGCTGAAGCAGGGTCGGCCGCTTTATGGCGTCGAGATGAAGGCCGTCGACGCAGCGGGCAACGAATTGCCGCGCGACGGCGTCTCCGCGGGCGACGTCATGGTTCGCGGGCCGTGGGTGGTGCGCGATTACTTCAAGAACGACGCGGCGAGCCCGCTGTCCAGGGACGGCTGGTTTCCGACCGGCGATGTCGGCGCGATCGACGAGGACGGCTACCTGACGATCACCGACCGCTCGAAGGACGTCATCAAGTCCGGCGGCGAGTGGATCAGCTCGATCGAGCTCGAGAACATCGCGGTCGGCCATCCGTCGGTGGTCGAGGCCGCGGTGATCGGCGTTTCACATCCCAAATGGGGTGAGCGGCCGCTGCTGATCGCCGTCAAGCGCGAGAATGCGGCCGTCACGCGCGAGGACTTGCTGCGCTTCTACGATGGCAAGATCGCGAAGTGGTGCACGCCGGACGACGTCGTGTTCGTCGAGGAGCTTCCGCACACGGCGACGGGCAAGCTGTCGAAGAAGACACTGCGAGAAAAGTTCAGGGATTATCGGCTGCCCGCCCCGTAGCGGAATGTGGTCGAAGACAAAGGGTCTACATCGCTGCAAGCCCTTGTTTGATTGGCGAGACCGGCAGGACAAGGAGCCGCGACCGGTTCTCAGAGCGGCGATAAACTCTCCAGTACCGTGGGCAAGAGCTCGCTCACGGTAGGGTGGATGCGCACGCGGCGCTGGAATTCCGGGTACGGCAGCTTCGAGTACACCGCATCCAGCATCGAATGGACCGACTCGTCGGCACCGCTGCCAAGGAGTGCGGCGCCGAGGATCCGCTTCGATCCCTGCTCGACGTGGATCTTGAGGAAGCCGTTGGTTTCTCCCTTTTCGATCGCTCGCGCGACCCGTGACATGGGCCGTTTTCCAACGAGGGCCTTCAAGCCGCTTTTTCTGATCTCCGCCTCACTCATGCCGACGCGCCCCAGCGGCGGGTCCGTGTAGAGCGCGTACACCGGCACGCGATCGGTGTACTTGCGTCCGGCGTTGGCAAGCAGGTTATCCGCGACGATTTCGTAATCGTTGTAGGCGGTATGAGTGAAGGCACCCTTGCCGTTGCAGTCACCGAGTGCCCACACCCGCGGATTTGTCGTGCGCAGCCCTTCGTCGACCTCGATATAACCGCGCTTGTCGACGGCAACGCCGGCCGCGTCCAGTGCGAGATCGTCGGTGTTCGGCACGCGGCCGACGGCGAGCAGCAAATGCGTGCCCCGCTCGCGAGGCGACCCTGCCTTGCAGCTCACGCCGACCGACACGCCATCGGCCTCCTTTCGCACGCTGATGCACTCCGCGCCGAGACGCAGCGCGATGCCCTCCTCGCCCAGGAATTTCTGAATCTCCAGCGAGACGTCCTCGTCCTCACGCGCGACAACGCGGGGTCCCGTCTCCACCACCGTCACACGGCTGCCGAAGCGTCGGAACATCTGCGCGAATTCCAGACCGACGTAGCTGCCACCAACGACGACGAGGTGCGGCGGGACGATGTCGAGGTCCATCATCGTGACGTTCGTCAGGTAGGAAACCTCATCCACCCCCGGTATGGCGGGTTCAGAGGGACGACCGCCGACATTGAGAAAGATGCTGTCCGCCTGCAGTCGCTGCAAGCCGACCGCAAGCTCCGTTCGCCCGACGAAGCGAGCATGCCCCGGATAGACGGTGACGCCTTTCAGTCCTGCCATCCACTGCTCGATGCTGCGGCTCGAGTTACCGACGATCTCGTCCTTGCGCGCCTTCACGCGCTTCATGTCCACGCGCGGCCCGGTGTCCAGCACGACGCCATAGTCGACCGCTCGGGCGGCTGTGCGTGCGGCATACGCGCTGGCGATCATCGCTTTGGTCGGCGTGCAGCCGTTGTTGACGCACGTCCCGCCGAACCGGTTCTCTTCGACGACTGCGACTCTCCAGCCTGCAGCGGAAAGCCGCGCGGCGAGGGAGGGACCGGCCTGCCCGGTGCCGACGACGATCGCGTCAAAGACGGCGGCGCTGCTCATGCGAATCGTTCGGGAATGACACGACAAGTGGGCTCACAAAGCCATTGCCACGATGGTATCGCCTCAACCACGCGTAGCGCATCAACAATGGCACCCACGGTGCAGAACTAGAACGCCAATGGCTAGTCAGCGGGTAAGCTCGCGAATTGATTTTACGACGTACAGCCCGGGGGCGCCGTGCCGACGCGGACCAAGTTGACGTCGACCGTGAAGCCTTGCCCCGACCTTGCACTGCCGCCAAACCAGTTCCCGGAAAGAGCGAACTCCCCGTTGGTCGGATACGGGGTCGCTATGGAACAGGTCACGTTCTGGGTGAGACGCGTCAACCGTATGGTGCCGGTGCGGTTCGTGCCGTCGGTGAAGTTGTACGTCAGTTGGCCGCTCGTGCAGGTATTAAAGCTCAACGTCGCGCTCCCGACCGCCTGCGCATTGGTGACCGGCGGCGCATTGAAGTTGCCCCCGGTGTTCGGATAGATCGTCAGTGCAGCGTCGGGTTGTCCGGACAGCGCCGGGCCCAGGGCGGTATACCAGCGTTGGTGGTCTGCTCCAGCGAGGACGGTAGCGTAAGTAAACCAGCTAAGGAAAACCAACCCCGTTCCCGATGACGAATCCGGATTCACCTCGACTTCGACTCCCTGGCCGCCAGTCGCGGCTTCGCACCAGGAGCCGGTCAAGCCATGCTGGTTCAGGTCGACACCGATGCCCGTCCCCGACATCGTGATCGAGAAGCTTTCGGAGCTGATGTCGATTGCTCGAGGAATGCGCGCCAAGCGTCGTCTGTGTGAACGTGTAGGTAGATTTGCAGGATCCCCCGGCGGCCAGGGGAACGTCTGCGCAATTCTGGGAGCAACCGAAGTTGGCCGCGTCAATCGGCGCGCCGCCGGCGAAACCACGCCGCGCACGTGACGACAAACGCACCGACATGCGTCTGCAGCCCCCGCGGGCGACCGAGAACCCGCGATGATCCGAACGGAAAGAGCCGATTCGACATGGAGACCTCCCCAGTGTGCGATAGATACGACGCTTTCGGCGCGTTTGAGCTGCGGTGCAGTCAAACGCGCATCCCACAATGCCACGCTTTGGCCTGATAGAGATTGACACTCCTGCGCGTTGTTTGGCAAGGAGTTTCAATGTTCCTCCAGCAAGCCAGCCGATCGCAGCTGCCGGTGCGTGCGTTGGGCGGGCGCTGCTGGGCTGCAGCTCCCGCTCGGCACGGCGCACGTGCCGATTCGCGAAGGCGAACGCTGGCCGGTGCGCTGGATGCGCGAATAGCCGATGCCACGCGAAGCGCGGATGCGGCCAAGATTCGATTAGCGGGACTTCCAGCGCGTCCGGCCCCCTGCATTCATGCGGGGCGTCATCCGTCTGTCGGAACCCGCGAGTATTCCATTGACAATCACCCTGCCCGGCGGTCTGCTGTAGCGACTTACGAAGCAAGAGACGCGCAACGCGACAGCGTGCAATGCATATCGCACACCATCTTGAAGCCGCTGAGGGGTTCTGCCGGTTTCGTTCCCCCGAAGTCACCTCGCTCGTTGAGGTGGTGGCAGCAATGACGCACGCGATTGCGTTTTGCCGGTGCAAGAACATACCGAACCTCTTAGTCGATCTGACGGCCCTCTCACCTTCGATTTCGCCGACGGTGCTCGACCGCTTCCTGATCGCAGAGGAGTGCGCGCGCGAAGCGAGAGGTTCGGTGATCGTGGCGGTCGTGGCACGCCCGGAACATATTGGTGCTGGGAAGTTTGGAATAAAGGTAGCTGCCGACTTCGGTCTTACAGCCAACATTTTTGATGCGGAGAGCGATGCCCTGGACTGGCTACTAGCGCAGGGGAAAACCCAGACCGCTGGCACGCCACCCAGCCAATGAATCACGACGCGACTGTTGAAGCGCAGCCAACGACAGCGTCCATCTCCCGCCGTCCTAGCACGCACTGGTCGGCCGCGGAGTTGGCGAGCCTGAGCGATGCAGCGAACAAGGTGTGCGAGATGGGGTGCGCAAAATGCCCACACTCGTGATCTTGAAAACGCAAGCGCCTGCCACGGTCGCGGCAAGCGCTTGATTGGCTGCATACCAAGAGACCTTAACTACGTCGATGCGTGGCTCGAGCTCACGCAGTCCATGTGGTTCAAGGCATAACGTGATATACGTGATACAATTCGTCCGCGGCGTTGCTCCAGTCCCCAGCCGCAGTCAATTCGACTCTTCCGACGGCTGTTTCCTCGGTTGATCTCGCCGGCTCCGACTGGCCGCTACGTATGTTTGTGGCGACGAGCCGGCCTCAAGATAAAGGCGGTTATGTCATTCCATTCGCTCGGATTGTCCGACGCGCTCGTGCGCGCGGTCACCGAACAGGGCTACACCACACCCACTCCTATCCAACGGCAGGCGATTCCTGCAATCCTCGCCGGGGGCGATCTCCTCGCTGGCGCGCAAACCGGCACTGGCAAGACGGCGGGCTTCGTGCTTCCGATGCTGCACCGACTCGCCAAGCACTCCGCACCAACTGCGGGCAACGCTTTACGCAATTCGCGCCGGCCGCTGCGCGCGCTGATCCTCACGCCGACGCGCGAGCTAGCCGCGCAAGTGGAAGCCTCCGTGCGGGCCTACGGGCGGCATATGAAACTTTCGTCGATGGCCGTGTTTGGCGGCGTCGGCATTTATCCCCAAACAGCGCAGTTGAAGCGCGGCGTCGACATTCTGGTAGCGACGCCGGGGCGCCTCCTTGACCACCATGCCCAGCGCAACGTCGACCTTTCTCACATCGAGATCTTCGTGCTCGACGAGGCCGATCGGATGCTCGACATGGGTTTCATCCGCGATGTCAAGCGTGCGCTCGCGCTCCTACCCAAACAACGGCAGAACCTGCTCTTTTCCGCGACATTCCCGGAAGCCATCAAGACGCTGGCCGGTACGCTGCTTGATCGGCCAGCGATGATCGAAGTGGCGCCACGCGATGCAACGGTCGAGATGATCCAGCAGGTCGTATATCCGGTCGATCGAGACCGCAAGCCGGATCTCCTCACTGCTCTGATCGGCCGCAACGATTGGCGACAGGTGCTCGTCTTCACAAGGACCAAGCACGGCGCCGACAAGCTCACCCGCCGTCTCAATGCCGACGCGATCCGCGCGCTTGCGATCCATGGGAACAAGAGCCAAAACCTGCGCACCCGGGCGCTGGCGGAATTCAAGGGCGGCGCCGTCCGGGTGCTGGTGGCCACTGACATCGCGGCGCGTGGCATCGACATCAGCCAGCTTCCGCACGTCGTCAACTACGATCTGCCCCACGTTCCTGAGGACTATGTGCACCGCATTGGCCGGACAGGTCGCGCCGGGGCAACCGGTGAAGCGATCTCGCTCGTCTGCGTCGATGAGCAGGCGTTTCTGCGTGACATCGAACAACTCCTGCGCAAACCAATCCGCCGCGAGGTGATCGCGGGCTTCGAGCCGGATGCGAATGCCATCGCGCAGCCGGTATTCATGCAGCGCGGACGCGGCCGGGATCAGACGCCTCGGCACGCTCCGGAGCCCAACGGCAGACACAAGCGCGGCCCGGCGCATCGGGGGCGCGACGTGCACCCGCAGTCGCGCCGCACCACCGCGAGCCTTGGCCAGAAGCGGGACGCGGGTCGGGGACACGCGCACGCGCGCGGTACGAAAGGATAGGTCCATTTTTTTTACTGGGGGACGACCATGAACGAAATTCTGGAGTGCTTGAAGAAATACGGTCAGTTGCTCGATTCGCAGATTGCCAAGGAAACGGGAGTGCCGCTCGCGACGGTGCGTCAGCAGCTTGCCGCCCTTGCAGCCAGCGGAGACATCATCACGTGCAACCTGATCCGCTTCGATAACGACAAGCGCATCGAAGCGCTGCAGTGCCGCGTATCGGGTTACGTTCCCCCGCCTGCGTCGGGTCGAAAAGCCAAGTCGACTGACTTGTCTGATCGCGCACAGTGAGCGAACAATAGCTCGACGGCTGCAATTGCCAGCGCGCTTCTTTCATGTGATCACGTTCAGTGCGACCACATTTGGATACGCCGAGCACCGACGAGCCGCCAATCAGGACTGGATGCGGGGACATGCCGCGCGCCACATCCGTAATCAGTTTGCCACTCGGCGGGATTCGCGCCACCCTTGAGCGGAATCGTCTCTGAATGTGCTGTCTACTGTCATAAGGAATCCAAACTTGCCCGGTCCCAACTATGCTTTTACGAAGCGCCAGAAGGAACTTGCGAAAAAGCAACGAAAGGAAGCGAAGCGCCAGCGCAAAGCCGAATCCGCGGAAACCGCGGACGTCGCGAAACCCGAGCCTCTTCCCGTAAGCGATAAAGTCGTTTCGTAGCGGCGGGCGAATCCGAGGTTGTAGCGCGGCCGCATCGTCCGCTTCATCGCGTCGCGCAGCACTTGATCGAAGCGGCCTTCGACTTCGCCGGTGAAGAGCGAAATCCACCGTCCATCGCCTGCTGCAGTTGCAGCTCCTTCTTCGCCTCGGACAGCATGGAGCGCGTGATGTGGGACACCTGACCCCCAGCGAATTCGCGCAACGAGGTCGGGAAACGAACCACCGCAGCTGCGAAATTCTACTTACGAACTGACGCGAAACGGGCGAACGTCACGCTCGTGCGATTTATTTCGTTGAATGGCGGCGCAGATGGGCAATTCGGCGCATACTCGATTCACCGAATCTCAATGAGCCAGCCTACGAATCTCCGCATGCCGAGATGAAGGAGAGATATGCAAACAGCATCGATACGTTGCGTATACGTGCCTCCTGCACGCATTCTGTGTAAAGAATACGAGCCTAACGTGAGCGCGGATGATCAGAAACGGCGGCGGCACTCCATCGCCACCGTTGATGGCCTCGTGTCGGTCACGCAGCAGGCGTGGGGCTTGAGTACCTCGTTGGGCAACGAACTTTCCGACTTGAACCGATGACCGCGCTGTATGCGCCCGCCGCAGTACGCGACCGGTTCCTGGCGTCGCTCGATACCGGGGACTGGAACACTTCAATAGACATGGCTACAAATCTTACGGCCTGTGGGAATCCCCTCCCAGGGATGACGTGCGACCAATTGGGTCTTCCAATAGGAAGCACCTACGGCGGTGCCGCGAAACGCGTCCTTGCAATGGATGCCCTAAAACATGCGAAGGGACACTGAGTGGAACGGCGCGCTGCCTGTAGTTCGGGTGGTGTAGTGGTCGTCACCCGTGACGGAATGTCGCGGCGGGTACCTGCCGGCACGTGTTGGATTCGCCAGCGCGCCTCGCCCCAGAATCCGCCCGTCGTTGGTTGGACCGAGAAGGGTATCGAATACCACGCCGAGCTACCGGATGAGGTTTTCCGCTCTTACCTCAGTGGCTGCATGCTGCAGTATTCATCCCCGTAATTCGCTGTACTCACCGCTCGCGCATACCAGCGCCCGGTGCGCGAGTATTGGCCGTTTTCGTCTTCAGCAGCACCCCAAGTTCAGCCGAGTACGTGAAGGGAATACGCTTCGCGGGCTCTTCGGTAGCGTGTCTCTGCTCCAGTACGCACTCCTGGTGCTCATCCTCTTCCACCTATTCGTCGTATTCTACGAGGAGCCTGCTCTCACATCGCAGTTCGCGGAGTCATATCGGCCGGCGGGCAGTGCCGCGGCTGGGGCTTCACCACGCGGCCATTTCGAGAGGGCACCGGGAACACCGCCTAACTAGTTCGATTCGTGTGTCCGCTTTTTGCCGTCAGCTACGCTCGCCGACCGATCGCGGACAGCCAGGACGTAGTACGAAGCACCTCGTTCGTGGTCGGAACACGAGGGAGCCTTTTCGAACCGTCGAGGATCGAGGTTCTCAGCGGCAAAGTACTCAGCACTTTGGGCGCGCTTGTTCGCGACGTTCGAAGTACCCACTACGGAGCGCCGAGTATTCAGTAAAATGTACAAGGTGGCAAGCGCAACGACAATGGGTGAAGGAGAACCGTGAAGCTCTACGATGTAGAACTATCTGGTAACAGCTATCGGGTGCGCTTGCTACTGTCTCTTTTGGGAGTAAAGCACGAGCTGGTCACGGTCGACCTGATGAAGGGCGAGCAGCGCGAGCCGTGGTTTCTCAAGCTCAACCCTCGGGGTCAGGTTCCGACGCTCGACGACGACGGTACAGTTGTGTGGGACTCCATGGCAATACTCGCCTATCTCGCGCGCAAGTACGGTGGAGAAAGATGGTTCACCATCGACGCAACGGAAATGGCCGAAGTTATGCAGTGGTTAGCCGTGATGGAGAACGAGACGCTGTATGGCCTTGGCAAAGCGCGACTCATTTGCAAGTTCAAGTTTCCGGGTAGTCTCGAAGATGCGCAGCTTCTCGGACGAAAGGGACTTGACGTGCTCGAGCAGCGGCTCGCGGCGAATCAATGGCTTGCGCTCGACCGTCCGACGATTGCGGATATCGGATGCTTCCCATATGTCGCGCTGGCATCCGAAGGTGAGATACCTCTCGATGCCTACCCCAGCGTCCGCGGCTGGATTGATCGCATTAAATCCTTGCCAGGGTTCGTAGGCATGCCGGGAATCTAATCCCCCGGTACAAGACGACGTCGAAGTGTCGCCCTCAGCCTCAGCGATCGCAGCACCACGCGCGAAGTACCAAGTATTCAGTACGATGTACGGCGAGCGAGGCAGCCCGCTGCGCCCGGTCGCTTCTGCGGTCGGTCGTATCTCAATCGGCGCTTGATTGCAAATCTACTAACGACGTTAGTGCGGCGTCGCCGCGTCCTGTATTGCGAAGTTCATCGAGATGAATCGCAAACTTGTCCGGTGGCACGCTCAGGACGGCCGCCGGTGGGGCTTGTTCTTTGGGCCGCAGAGCCATTTATGTACGTTCCCGCACAGACAAGCAATGTCGATTGGCGCGTAGTATGCGATTGTCGATTTGTGACGTCTTACGGACAGGATTTTGGACGGGTGACTATCATGAAACACACGTTACTGAGGGAAGTCAATCAGGAGATGGCGTTGCACCACCCGCGTAGGAACCCGCATGCTCTGGATGCGGTACACGATGCGGCACGTATCCAAGGCGGCAATTGGGCTATGCAGGGATGCCGGCGTTCCGGGCACGTTTACGACGAGGCTGAGTGCCAGATGTCAATTGCTGAGTTCCTGGCCGACACCCAGGAGCGCCGGGACATCGTCGAATAACACTCCTACAAACGCTCATAACGGTAGCATTAGGCGGAGACCATGAGCAAGCGCAACAGGAAGTCCGAGATTGCCGAAGCGCGTAACAACGATCAACCGATCGCGACTTCGGCGGTGGTATCGCTGGATTCATCGCACGAGAGTCAGGTCGAAAATCCGGGCGGTCACGAACTACGTCCGTGGCCGATCGCGCCTCCGGTCGCGTCCGGTCCCACGCAACCTGTCTCATCACGGTGAAGTGATAGCGGCCCGCGAACGTGCGGGGCTCCATTTTTCTTTCGCACGACACACCCGGCGCTTCGCTTGGCGTGCGACGGTGAAAATTCGGGGAGCGGCTCGATCAATCGCAGTTTCCCACAGAACGCGTCTCGGATAACCTTCGAACACCGTGCGCCGCAGATACAAAGTACGACGTTTGAAGTCCGTCCCTCACGCGAGGCGTTCGAAGCACAGTGCGAAGAAGTAAGTGCTGAGCGCGTAGGACGACGAGCGGCGTTCGCAAGCGAACGAAGCGCTTCAAGGCTGAAACTCGTACGGCGGCAAGCTGGTTAACCGGGTATCGTCCACTGCGCCGCCCAGGGTGAAGTGATACAGGCTTTGCCAGGAATGATCGTCGATCCCAAGGAGCGCGTGCATTTCGTCATCGAAGAAGCAGCCGATTCCGGTGGACCGCACGCCCGCGGCCTCGGCCTCGAGATAGAGGACGTGCCCTAGCATGCCGCATTCCCAGAAAAGGCGGCGGTAAAGCCAGGGCTCAAACCACACCGCTTCGAACCTAGCAATCATGCCGAGCGCAAAACAGGAATCGGCCCCGATATCCTGGTGGCAGCAGATCAACTTGGCCGCGTCGCGCAAGTCGTAAGGCAGCAACAGATATACCGGCAGATGCTCCGGTCCAATCTTCTGCCATAGCCATTCGGAACGCATCGATCGCTTTAGGTCTGGCAGTGCCGCGGCATCTCGAAGGCACATGTACAGACCCGGCTGCAGCCCGTCAACACGATGCACCATCACCGCGGCATGCACCAGGACAGCCGAGGGCAACGCATTCCACGGCGGAGTGGCGTGGCGCCTCAGCAAGCAATCGAGCATCGCGAAGAAAGCGTTGGCAGTGATATGTGTTGCACCGTCAAAATCCACGGCGCTGCGACGTTGTCGCGCAATTCCGGCAAAACTCAGATCGATGGCGGGCGCGTCAGGCGGTTGGAGGGGTAGCGGGAGCGGCGCCGGCCGCTCTGGCGTAGAAGGTTTGTGGGTGGTGCGATGAATCGAATCGATTTCCGGCCACAGCACATGCGCTTGGCTCAACTCATTGGCGCGACCGTGCCAATTCGCCATGTGCAAGGGCTCAAGCAGCCGCGCAGGATCGGGCTGCGCATCCGGATCGCCGACCCACAGCAGAGCATCCGGCGCCTCCGTTTCGGCGGTTCCGAAGTCAGCGGCGCGATCGAGCCCTAGCAAGCCGGCCACGACATCGTCCGCGACGGACAATACCAATCGGGTTTGCCAGCCGAGAGCGGCCGCGGCGTAACTCACCGCGGCTATGGCATGGCCGCAGTCATGCTGGCAGTAGCGCCATGCGCGCATGCCGTATTTCCATGCTTCGCGCCAGTAGATCGAGCTGATGCCGACCAAAATCCCATTGCCGCGAAACACTTCGGTCCATCGCGGATCATCGACGGCGGCGCGTTGCTCGAGAATATGATCGCGACTCACATAGTGATAGACACCTGCGGCCAAGCCGGGGACTTGCGGGCACACGAGATAGCCCTCGGTTGGATGCAAATTTCCGCTAGAGGGGTTGCAGCGCAGCGCCCAGCGCATGCCGCCATAAGTTTTCCAGGCGGAAAGCCCGAGCGAGAGCTCGAACAGAATCGCCAGACTATTGAGGTCGAATGTCCTCTGGAACGGCAGCAGACCGCGGCGCAAGTCGTTGTAGCGGGTAGTCAGCGAATCCGCTAGCGGAGGTGACTTGATCTTCGCGGTGCCCTGAAACTCCCGGAACGGATTAGGCTGGTTCACCCAGTCGAGCGCGCCCGGGCCCGGAGCGTAGTGATTGACGCGGTGTTTGCTGCGCTGGTGATATTCGAGCAGGGACTGCCTTAACCCAGTCAGTTCCCCCAGCAAAGGATACTCAGCGTGCAACGGTCTTTGAATACCGATTCGGGCTTCTAGGCTACCAGGTTCTGCTGGAGCACGAACCCATCAAAATTGATCTCCGACCAACTCGGCGAGGCTAAACTTCCGTCTGCTCCGCGATCTCCAGAGCGTCGTCGACCTCGATACCGAGATAACTGACGGCGTTTCAAGCTACAGGGACGGCGACAACGCTACACTGCATGTCGCAATGAGCCGTTGATTGATCGGCCGAAATGTCACCTCGATTTGGTCACCGAGGGCGAACGCTGCGCGCGATTCCAATTCTATCGTCAATCGCCGGCGTTGCCGCCCTCTGCTACATCGCTGCTTGCATGTACCTATGGCATGCGCAGCGACAACTGATCTTCATCCCGGACGCGCGCGTCGATGTGACCCCCGCAGCCGTCGGCCTCGAATTCGTACAGATCGCGATTCCCCTGGGCGAGGGTTCAGTGCTCTCAGCATGGTGGTTGCCGTCCGCCGATACGGAATCTGCGGTGGTGCTATATCTTCACGGCAACGACGGCAATCTCGCGCGCGAGCTGCACCGATTGCAGGTGCTTCATAGCTTTCGGCTTCCCATTCTTGCAATTGACTATCGCGGTTATGGGCGAAGCAGTGGACCATTTCCGTCCGAGGCCCAAGTGTACGAAGACGCCGTGTCGGCATGGACCTTCCTCGTTCAGGTTCAACGTATCGAGCCTCGAAGAATCATCATTTATGGTCATTCTTTAGGCGCCGCCATAGCGGTGGAACTCGGGCTGCGGCGGGGGCCCGCATGCGCTGTCGTGCTCGATTCCGCGTTCACTTCGATGACCGATATGGCTCGCCGCGAATACCGGTGGATTCCAGTGAACTTGTTTTTGGACCAACATTTCGATGTACTTCTCAAGATCGGCTGGCTCGAAGCGCCGATCGTGCTGGTGCACGGACGCGCGGATCGCGAAGTCCCCTTCGAGATGAGCGAACGCCTCTACGCCGCCGCGCAGCCGCCCAAGCGCTTGCTGCTGATCGAGGGTGGCGGCCATGAGGACGCAATGGAGAAGGCTGTTGAACCCTTGCAACGAGCGATCGGCGAGCTGGTGCACGGTCGCGCCGCGCGTTGCCAATGAGCTGAAGAAGCGCGCGCTCTCGGTTTCACCCGCAGGAGTGCGCACGATCTGGCTACGGCACGACCTGC
>Ga0157373_10000141_pt1 | contig 57592 bp, 56 predicted proteins | sample C65metaG_FD_113460 | JGI IMG/M metagenome (GOLD analysis project Ga0157373, IMG submission 113460) | Corn rhizosphere microbial communities from Kellogg Biological Station, Michigan, USA - C6-5 metaG | ecosystem: Host-associated > Plants > Roots > Rhizosphere > Soil | place: USA: Michigan... | reverse complement strand
GTGGCGCTGAATCATCTGTGGCAAACCGGATTAAGTGTTGCTGAGCTTGCGACGATTGGCATCAAACTGGGCGCGGATGTGCCAGTGTTTATTGGAGGTCACGCGGCCTTTGCAGAAGGCGTGGGCGAACTATTGCAGCCGGCTGAACCGGCAGAAAAATGGTATCTGGTGGCGCATCCAGGCGTGAGCATCGCGACGCCTGATCTGTTCCGCGATCCCGAACTGACGCGCGATTCACCAATCCGCACATTAGATGAACTGTTACAGCGTCCTTTTCACAATGATTGTGAGGCTGTGGCAAGAAAACGTTTTCGTAAGGTTGATGAGCTGCTTTCCTGGCTGCTAGAATACGCGCCGTCGCGCCTGACTGGGACCGGAGCTTGTGTGTTTGCTGAATTTGACACCGAATCCGACGCACGTCAGGTGCTGGAGCTTGCCCCGAAATGGATTTGCGGATTTGTGGCGCGCGGGCTTAACCTCTCGCCGTTACAGCGCACACTTTCTGGGCTAAAAGCGTCTACGTGACAGTGTCACCCGTTCCAGACACTGCATGTTGCGCATTAACACACCCGTATGAACATGCTCTTTGGTATTCGCCGGTTACTCTAGAGCCGTTCATTCTCTGGACGCCAAGCCTGAGGTTCTTCTCGTGCCTGATATGAAGCTATTTGCTGGTAACGCCACCCCGGAACTAGCACAACGTATTGCCAACCGCCTTTACACTAGCCTCGGAGACGCCGCTGTTGGCCGTTTCAGTGATGGTGAAGTAAGTGTACAGATTAACGAAAATGTACGCGGTGGTGATATTTTCATCATCCAGTCCACCTGTGCCCCCACCAACGATAATCTGATGGAGCTGGTTGTGATGGTCGACGCCTTGCGTCGGGCTTCTGCTGGTCGTATCACTGCTGTCATTCCTTACTTTGGCTATGCGCGTCAGGACCGCCGTGTGCGTTCTGCTCGTGTACCGATCACTGCCAAAGTGGTTGCCGATTTCCTTTCTAGCGTGGGCGTTGACCGTGTTCTCACCGTTGACCTGCATGCTGAACAGATTCAGGGCTTCTTTGATGTCCCGGTGGATAACGTCTTCGGCAGCCCAATCCTGCTGGAAGATATGCTGCAAATTGGCCTGGAAAATCCCATTGTAGTTTCCCCAGACATCGGTGGCGTAGTGCGTGCGCGCGCCATCGCCAAACTGCTCAACGATACCGATATGGCTATCATCGACAAACGCCGCCCGCGCGCGAACGTTTCTCAGGTGATGCACATTATTGGTGACGTTGCGGGTCGTGACTGTGTACTGGTCGACGATATGATCGACACCGGCGGTACGCTGTGCAAAGCGGCTGAAGCGTTGAAAGAGCGCGGCGCGAAACGTGTTTTCGCTTACGCTACTCACCCGATCTTCTCCGGCAACGCGGTGGAAAACCTGCGTAAGTCGGTGATTGACCAGGTGATTGTCTGCGATACCATTCCGCTGTCTGAAGAGATGAAATCTCTGCCAAACGTGCGTACTCTGACGCTGTCTGGCATGTTGGCCGAAGCGATTCGTCGTATCAGCAACGAAGAATCAATCTCCGCGATGTTTGAGCATTAATTCATCGCGTGAAACCGGGCCTCGTGCCCGGTTTTTCTTTGCACCCTGCCCTCAATCTGACTCACCGATTAAGCCACTTTCCCCATTGATATTTGCGCGATAAATTTCGTTAAATCCCGCTATTCTCGCTGCCATCCACTCTTTTCCATCAACTCGCATTGCCGCCCTTTAGCGCTCCAATAATTAATGGTATTTTCTTCCCCACTTTTTTAAGAGCTCCGACCACTATGACTCTCGACCTCTACACGCTGTTTGTTTGCGAGCTCTTTGTGCTGGGGTTTTTGAGTATCATTTTGATTTTTGCCTGGGTCGGTGCGCAGTACGATCGCGTATTGGGCTGCACCACGCTGGCGCTGGTTTTAACCCTGGCGGCGGTGTTCCTTAGCAGCTTACGCAGTGCGGGATTCCATTTTTTACCGGTCGCGGTCGGCAACGTCATGCTGTTGCTGGCTTATGGCAATCTGCTCAATGCCTTCCGCATCTTCTGCGGTAACGCGATTGGCCTCAGCTGGTTAGGCGGCGGTTTGTTGTGGGCGATTCTGTGCCTGTTCCCCGCGTTTTATCACAGCCAGCCGAAGCGCGTGCTGGTGGTTTGCCTGCTGTGCATCATCTATACCGGCGCGCTAATCCGCTTACTGTGGCGCGTGCGTGCGTCGTTAACCGTCACCTTCTGGCCGGCGCAAATCCTGCTATGGATCCATTTGCTGTTTCACGTGGCGCGTATCTTTCTGGACGATGCGGTGGCGACGCCGGTGCGCGGTGCGATTGGCGGTTCCAGCTTCTCGGTGTATGTAATTCTTGAATCGATCCTGTTTGTTATTGGCCTGAGTTTCACCATTCTGGCGATGGTCAACGAACGCACGCAAATCGCCCATAAACAGGCATCAATGCACGATCCGCTCACCAGCGTGTGGAATCGCCGCGCGCTGTTCGAGCAGGCCGATAAAATGATATCGCGCAGCGCGCGACAGTCACAACACTTTGCCTATAGCGCGGTGCTGTTCGATCTGGACCATTTTAAAAGCATCAATGACCGTTTCGGCCATCAGCAAGGCGATCAAGTGTTAATCGATTTTTGTCAGGTGGTGCAGGCGTTGATGCCGGAGAGTGGACATTTTGCCCGTTTGGGTGGCGAGGAGTTTGCTGCGATCATTCCCGGCGATGCCGAGCAGGCGCAGCGGGTATGTGAACGTATCCGTTTGGCGACACAGCTGTCGCAACCCAACGACGTGCGTTATACCGTCAGCATCGGTTATGCCACCGCGCTGCAGCCTGGCGAACCCTTCCCGCTGTTGCTGGCGCTGGCCGATGAAGCGTTGTACCGTGCAAAAGCCAGCGGCCGTAACCGCATCGAACGTTATCTCGCGCAGTTACAGCCGCTGCAGCAAACCGTACTCACTTAATGTGATGAGTGATTGCGACGGCAACGCTTATCGCCGTAATGACGTAACCAGGAATAACGATCTTCCACGCGCTCACGTCCGCTGACGCGCGCGCCCACCAGCCACAGTAAAGCGCCAACGAAGATACTGAACATCGCACCGTGCGCAAGGAATTGCGGCAGGTTGAGTGAAGGAAGCTGGTTGATAATGGAATAGCCGACGCCTAATACCATCGTCAGTAAACCCAAACACATCAAACCGTTACCTACAAAGCGGCAATTTTGACGTTTCATGATCCACCTCCATCCTTTTAAAAGCAAAACAGCACGTATGGTTAACTAGCCATAAGCTTAGGCAATACCTGCCGCTTAAGTTGCGTACAGGATCACATATCCTTCACAACCTTTGACAAATCTTTACCGCCAGCGCCTTGATTTCGATAGAAAATGATTAGTCACGTAGAGACATTATCTGTGGTGCGTGGCCTTTGTCATCTGTGCCACCAGGCAGTAAACTATCGCCCTTTCCGCAGCAAGACAGGATAAACATCGTGAGCAGCATTAAACTGATTGTGGGGCTGGCCAACCCCGGCGCTGAATACGCCGCAACCCGCCATAACGCTGGCGCCTGGTATGTCGATTTACTGGCGAGCCGCAACAATCAGTCCTTAAAAGACGAGCCAAAGTTTTATGGCTACACCGCGCGCCTGTCGCTGGCGGGAGAAGATGTGCGCCTGCTGGTGCCCACCACTTTTATGAATCTCAGCGGCAAAGCGGTGGCGGCGATGGCGACTTTTTATCGCATTGCGCCAGAAGAGATTTTGGTAGCGCATGATGAGCTGGATTTACCGCCGGGCGTGGCGAAATTCAAGCAAAGTGGCGGCCACGGCGGCCATAACGGCCTGAAAGACATCATCAGCAAGCTGGGCAACAACAATAATTTTCACCGTTTACGCGTGGGTATTGGTCATCCTGGCGACCGCAATAAAGTGACCGGTTTCGTGCTGGGTAAGCCGCCAGCCAGCGAACAAAAGCTGATTGATGATGCCGTAGACGAAGCGGTGCGCTGCACCGAACTGTGGCTGAAAGAAGACAAGATTAAGGCGATGAACCGCCTGCACGCGTTCAAGGCGGGCTAAGGCCAATTCCCGCGCCGCAGAAGGCAATTCTGTGTATAATGCGCGAAATTTTTTGAATCTGTCGGCGCTATTTAATAGCGCTGCGCACTCAGTGAGAAAGGTAATCAGACCATGGGATTTAAATGCGGTATTGTGGGCCTGCCGAACGTCGGTAAATCCACCCTGTTCAACGCGCTGACTAAAGCGGGTATCGAAGCAGCCAACTTTCCGTTCTGCACCATCGAGCCAAACACCGGTGTGGTGCCAATGCCCGATCTGCGCCTCGATCAGCTGAGCGAGATTGTTAAGCCACAGCGCGTCGTGCCCACCACCATGGAGTTCGTCGATATCGCCGGTCTGGTGAAAGGCGCGTCCAAAGGTGAAGGCCTGGGCAACCAGTTCCTGACTAATATCCGTGAAACCGAAGCCATCGGTCACGTGGTGCGCTGCTTTGAAAACGACAACATCATCCACGTTGCCGGTAAAGTTAACCCGGCGGAAGATATTGACGTCATCAACACCGAGCTGGCGCTGTCGGATCTCGACACCTGCGAACGTGCGATTCAGCGTTGCCAGAAGAAAGCCAAAGGCGGCGACAAAGATGCCAAAGCCGAGCTGGCTGCGCTGGAGAAGTGCCTGCCGCATCTGTCAGAAGCGGGCATGCTGCGCGCACTGAATCTGGATGCTGACGAGAAAGCGGCCATCCGCTACCTCAGCTTCCTGACGCTGAAGCCAACCATGTACATCGCTAACGTCAACGAAGACGGTTTCGAAAACAATCCGTACCTCGATCAGGTGCGTGCGATTGCCGAAGCCGAAGGTTCGGTGGTGGTGCCAGTGTGTGCTGCCGTTGAGTCTGATATCGCTGAGCTGGAAGATGACGAACGCGACGAGTTCATGGCTGAACTGGGTCTGGAAGAGCCGGGCCTGAACCGCGTGATCCGCGCCGGTTATGCGCTGCTCAACCTGCAAACCTACTTCACCGCAGGCGTGAAAGAAGTGCGTGCATGGACCATTCCTGTCGGCGCCACCGCGCCACAGGCGGCGGGTAAAATCCATACCGACTTCGAGAAAGGCTTTATCCGCGCTCAGACCATCGCGTTTGAAGATTTCGTTGCGTTTAAAGGCGAACAAGGCGCAAAAGAAGCCGGTAAAATGCGCTCAGAAGGTAAAGAGTACATCGTTAAAGATGGCGATGTGATGAACTTCTTGTTCAACGTCTAATCTCTTAATCGCAATAAAAAGCCCAGTTAATTAACTGGGCTTTTTTTTATAACGAAAATCTCACGTCTTTCAGGCCGCTTTGTCCGTCATCGCCACTCGCGCATCCAGCTCTTCAGGCGTTTTCAGGAATGGCGTCAATACACCGCTCAGAACATAAAGCCCGGCATAAATTCCCAGCACCCCGCCCGCACCCAGCGATGAGTAGAACAGCGCGGTGATGGCAGGTGCGATAAATGCGCCCAAACCTGCGCCCAGATTCAGCACCGACATGGCCGCGCCTTTGCTGTCCGGGGCCAGCAACGGGAACAGCGCCGACAGCGGCACATAACCCGCCATGGTAATGCCGCACAGGCACAACACGAACGCCATCACATAGAAGTTGTGGCCCAGCAGCTGCGGCACCGCCCAAACCAGAATCAGCACGGCGGCATAACCAAAGCCACCGACCCACATAATAGTGGTACGCCAGCCAAACTTATCGCCAAAGAAACCAAAGAACAGGTTGGCGAAAATCGCCACCAGGAACACCGCCGACCACATATGCAGCCATTCGGTTTTGCTGTAGCCGAAACTGATCAGATAGAGCGGCAGGAAGGTCGCCAGGCCATATTGGGCGATGCCGTTTACCGATTTCACCACCAATCCCATCGCAATCACCGGACGCTGCAGAATGGTGATGCCTTTAATTAACTCCGCCGCGCTGAAAGGATGAATTTCAGATGCCGGTACCACGTCGCGGTTAACCCAAATGCCTAACACGGAGCCGACGACCACAAATACCATGCCGACCCACAGCACATGAATTTCGCCCATCACCGGCAATGCCAGCGATGAGAAGAACGGACCGATGACGCTCAAACCCAGCGAGAAGGTAAACCAGAACCAACCCACTGCGGTAGAACGGCGCTCCACCGGCGTACTGTAGTTAATCCAGATGAGAAACGAGTAGGCAAACAGTGGATAACCGATGCCGCGAATGGCATAAAACGGCAGCATCCAGGCCATGTGCATGGTCTTGAGGCCAACGCCGATAAACCCGATACTGCCGATAACAAAGGTGATCAACCCATACAGCATCACTTTGCGCGGGCCGAGGGTTTGCACCAGTACGCCGGTCACCCAGGCCGCCAGCGTCACGGTGACACCGTATGCGGTGATCAGATAAGAGGCTTGCGCGACAGACAGCCCTTTATCCACCAGCCAGATGGCAATCCACGCTTGTTCTACACCATCGCCGATCATGAATATCGCGAGGCCGATATAGCCCCAAAGCAAGTTTTTAGGCAAACCTATTTTGTCGAACATAGTTTCCCCCGTGTCAGACACTGACTGGTGGTAGTTAATAGAGGTAAGTTTTGATTTTGTTTTTATTCAGCGATGATTTTCATCAGCATGCCCTGCACTTTCAGCGCATCCTGGCTTTTAATCAGCTGATCGATTTCATCAATGCTCAGGCGATCAATAAAGCTAGAGAGCGCTTTATACATGCGAATGTTTTGCGCGCATTCGGCAACCGGATCTTCACGGCTTGGGAAGGTATCGAAATAGATCAGGCCGCTGAAGTTAACGCGTTTTGCGTAATAGATGTATTCCAGCGTCTGCATCAAATGCACAGAACCCAGCATCAATCCATCATCAAAATGGCCATAACCATCATTCAGGTGGAAGCCCACCAGACGGTTTTTGCGTGCCGACTGGAACAGTGAGAAAGCGGGATTCTCTTTCTTCATGATCATGTGACAGAAATCGAGGGTAATACCGAGATTGTCGGAGCCTACATCATCAATCAGCATCAGCGTTGAGGAGACATCACCAATAAAGGAGAAGGTGCGCGGTTCATACGGCTTATATTCAAAACTGAATTGCATATCCGCGTGTGCCTGGGTCACGGTCTGCAGTGCGCTGACCAGCCACTCATAGGCGCGGAAATAATCCTGCTGGAACGGATAATCGTAACCATCATAGCCAAACCACAGCGTGACGGTATTGCCGCCGAGGTATTTGCACATCTCTGCGGCTTCGAGGGTAATTTCGATCGCTTTTTTACGCAGTGCGGCATCAGGATTGGTGAATTCACCCTCGATGAACTCTTTGTTATAACGCAGAGCGATGCCGCCCACCTGCAAATTGTTATCAGCGATGGTCTGTTTAATCAGCGCTTTATCCTGACTAATAAAGTGTTCCGGATAATTCAGCTCAATATGCGTCAAGCCCGCAACGCTACCCATACGCGTAATAAGATCGCAAGTATCCATATTGTTCTTCGCCGCAAACAGATCGGCTCTGGAGCGAAATGAATTTATACGTGATGAGAATTTCATTTTTTAAATTACCTTTAATGGGATTTCCATGTTCTTATAAATGAGAATATTCATCAGGTAAATGCGATCAGCTAAATACTACCGCTAATAAAATAAACGGTAGATTTATAATAGTAAAAGTTTTACTTCGAGTAAAATCCTTGAAATACAATAACTTAAATAGCTATTTTACTGTTAATAAAATAACATTCGCAATAAGGATAGTTTTATTTTACTAACAGTAAAATGCACCAGTAAAACGTTTTACAGCGTGTGATCCAGTTAACACTTTTCCCCTAACTGGCATGCTAGCTTAGCGACAACGTTTTTATTGAGCGCTCAACATGCATAACCGACTTAAAGGCAATGAAATATTCCTGCTGGCTCGCACCCTTGCGCCTGAGCTAGGAAAAAAGGAACGTTCAATTGCACGTTTTATTGACGACAATCCACAGTCATTATCTAAAATGTGCATCACTGATATTGCGAATTATCTGAATGTTAGCGTATCGAGCATTACTAAAGTATCGAAGAAACTCGGCTTTACCGGTTTTCACGATCTGAAAATCAATATTGCCCGGCAAGTCAGCACGCAGGAAGATATCATCGATATTCCGGTAATCCCCGATTCAGAAAAATATGTCGAGCAGGTGATTGAAAGCACCTTTTTAAATTCGGTGCTGGCACTGCAGGATTCCCTGAGCGTGATTAACAGTGCCGTGATAAAAGCAGTGGCATATCTGTTTATTAATAAACCAGAAAGCGCACGCATAGTTATTGCCGGGTGCGGTGGTTCAGGTTCTATCTGTGATGACTTCAATCATAAGCTGCTGAAGATCGGCATCTTCTCGTCGGTGTTCAGTGACAGCCACAAGCAGCTGATGACCGCCTCATTGATGCAACCCGGCGATATCCTGCTGGCGATTTCTCACTCCGGTCAAACCACGGACATTATTCAGATGGTAAAAGCGGCGAATGAGAACGGCGCAGAAACCATCTGCCTGACCAATTATCCCAACAGCCCACTGAGTTTAATTGCCCGGCACTCGATTATCTCGTCGGTTAAAAACAATCCGATTACCGGAGAGAACGCCACCACGCGCATTGTGCATCTGAATATTCTGGATGCCATCTTTACCCTTATCGCCAGCAAGACCAGCGAAAAAAGTCAGACCAGTTTACACAACACCAGAAATGCGGTTGCGTCCAAGCGCACCGCCAATTAAGGGCCGAAATGATGAAACATAATATTGTTGTTATTGGCAGTCTTAACTACGACATTCTTGTCCAGCAGGATCGCCTGCCGGAAATTGGGGAGACGTTTACCGGCAACGAATTAATGTTGATGCCGGGCGGTAAAGGGGCAAACCAGGCGGTTCAGTGCGCCAAGCTGGGACTGAACGTCAATATGGTGGGCTGTGTGGGCAATGATATTTATGGCAGCGAACTCATAAAATCACTGAATGAAAATGGGGTATCGGTAGATAACATTAGCCAGCGCGGAAAAACCTCCGGCATTGGCATCGTGCAGATTCTGGAATCCGGTGATTACTGCAGCACCATTATTAAGGGCGCAAACTACCTGATTAGCGAACCCGATATTCACGATGGATTATTTAGCGATCGGCCACTGTTAATCCTGCAGTCAGAAATTCCCGATCGTGTGGTTGAACGTGCCATCAGCGTGGCCCGCCGTCACGATTGCCAGATTTTGCTGAACAACGCGCCAGCACGCGAAATCTCTCCGCAGGCGCTGAGTCAGGTCGATTTACTGGTGGTGAATGAGACCGAAGCCAGCTTTATGAGTAAAACCGCTGTCACGTCGGTTAAGGAAGCGATGACCTGTGCGGCAGCGCTACAGCAGAAGGTGAATGGCCGGGTGATTATTACGCTGGGCGAGAAAGGCGCGGTGTTATCCGGTGATGCCGGTGCCAGACATTATCCCGCCGTGTTCTGTCCGGATGTAGTGGATACCACCGGCGCAGGGGATTCCTTTATTGGCGGCATCGCCTATTGCCTGGTGAACAACATCGATTTGGAAGAAGCGATTCCTTTCGCGGCTGAAATCAGTTCCTGCTCAATCCAGAAATATGGTGGTCAGAGTTCTTTCCCGATGCTGCCTGATGTGGCGCACGCGCTGACGCAAAATCGCCAGCGCCTGTTTGGTTGAAAAATACGGACCTGAAGCTCTGAACGGCACCTTTACAACATCAGACCATATACTTCGCAGCCTTCGTAAACGCCGATTAAGTACTGGCGCGCACCACAAAGTGCCAGTCCATCATAATGCGTTGAGCCGGCGAATCAGGTTGATCGATCTTATTCAGCAGCAAGGTAAACGCCTTGCGTCCCATAGCGCGCGACGGCTGCGCCAGCGTGCTCAGCGGCGGCGTGACCATTTCGGCGAGGTCGGATCCATCAAACCCCGTCACCGCTATATCCTGCGGCACGCGCAGCCCGGCGGCGTGAATGGCTGACAGCGCGCCCGCCGCTAAGGTATCCGACACGGCAAACACGGCATCTGGACGCTCGGGCGCTCTCAGCAAGGCTTCCATCGCCTGTTTACCGGCATTAAAACTCAGCTCGGTGGCGTACGTGATGGCCTGCCAGCTGCGTGCTTCATGGATAAGTTGCTGCTGATAACCCGCCTGCCGCAGCTGCGCATATTTATAGCTGAGATCGTGGTTGATTAAGGCAATACGCTGTCGTCCCCTGCCCGCCAGAAACGCCACGACGTGCTTTGATGCCTGCACATCATCAATGCCCACGCAGGAGACATCACCGGCATCGGCGTATTCCGCGCATTGCACCCACGGCGTTTCGCCAATCAGCTGCGCCAGTTCTGGCAACTTACTGAACGCATCCATGGTGATAATGCCATCCACCATTTTCCCGGCCAGCAATTGCAAACTGGAGCGGGAGCGCTCGATGTCTGAGCCAGAATTGCACAACAGAATGCGATAACTGTTTTTCTCCGCCTGCTCCTCAATGCCTTTTACCAACTCGGCACAAAAGGGATTGGAGATATCCGACACCATCACGAGAATCATTGAGCTACGTGCAGTTCGCAACTGACGCGCTAATAAATTTGGCTGGTAATTACTCGCTTTAATAGCGTGCAGGACTTTCTCACGATTCAGCGCTTTTACCGTATCGCTGTTATTCAGCACCCGTGAAACTGTTGCCACAGAAACGCCCGCTAAGCGGGCGATTTTTTGGATGGACATGCTTGCAACTCTTGCTCAGTCAGATACTACGGAGGCTAACATAATTTCGCGCCCGCCTTAATCATGCGACTTTGCCGTATTTAACCCCAACTGGGCGCGGATGCTGGCCGCCTGCTGCGGTTGTGCGGCAAAGTCATCAAATGCCCGTTCAGCCACCGGAATGATGTGGCGACGAATGAAGTCGGCGCCCTCGCGCGCGCCGGTTTCCGCCTCTTTCAGGCAACACTCCCACTCCAGCACCGCCCAACCGGCATAATCGTATTGCGCCAGCTTGCTGAAAATGGCCGGGAAATCGATCTGTCCGTCGCCGGGTGAACGGAAGCGACCAGCACGATCTATCCAGCGCTGATAACCGCCATACACGCCGCTGCGTCCGTTCGGCAGATATTCGGCATCTTTAACGTGAAAGGCCTTAATGCGCTGATGGTAGATATCGATGAACTGAAGATAATCGATATGCTGCAAGTGCAAGTGGCTGGGATCGAACAAGATGTTGCAGCGCGGGTGATTGTTCACTAACGCCAGGAAGCGTTCAAACGTCACGCCATCATGCAAATCCTCACCGGGATGGATCTCGTAGCAGACATCAATGCCGTAGCGGTCAAACTCGTCCAGCACCGGCAGCCAGCGCCGCGCCAGCTCTGAGAAAGCTTCACTCAATAGCTGAGGATTGTGTGGCGGCCACGGATAGAGATATGGCCAGGCCAGCGAACCGGAGAACGTCGCGTGGGCCTGCAATCCAAGGTTGGCTGACGCGGCCGCTGCCAGCTTCACCGTCTGAATCGCCCACGCGGTGCGCTTTTCTTTGTCGCCGTGCAAGGCGGCGGGTGCAAAGCCGTCGAAGGCGCGATCGTGCGCCGGATGGACGGCAATCAGCTGGCCCTCCAGGTGCGTCGATAATTCACTGATCTGCAAGCCGTAGTTCGCCAGCAAACCCGTCACTTCATCACAATAGGTTTGACTGGTTGCGGCGCGCGGCAGATCAAAAATTAGCGGGTGATTACAAGGCATCTGTAGCGCCTTATAGCCGAGCGCAGAGGCCCATTGCGCCAGCCCTGCCAGCGAATTAAACAGTGGCTGCTGCCCAATAAACTGCGCGAGAAAAATTCCCGGTCCTTTTAACGTTTTCACCTACACCTCCCGTCAATCAAACCGCTTCATCCCGGTATTTAAAGGTGAAGAGGAAAAGAACGGCGATCACCGCTGCGGCAATTGCGGGGATCCACCAGAATGTTGCCCAGTTTTGTGCCGTGCCCTGTCCGGCAATCAGGCGGTTATACAGCGCACCCGAGATCTGCGAACCCAGCAGCATGCCAATACCGTAGGTGAACATCACCACCATGCTCTGCGCCTGCCCTTTCACTTTCTCGCCGGCGATGCGGTCGGTGTAGATAAAGCCCACCACAAAGAAGAAGTCATAACAGACACCGTGAAGCAGAATGCCCATGTAGATCAGTGCGCGGCTTTCATCGTTCATGCCCATGGCAAACAGCGCGTAGCGCACAAACCACGCCACCATGCCGACCAGCAACATGTATTTGACGCCAAGGCGGTGGAACAGCAGCGGGATCACCAGCATGAAGACGATTTCCGACATCTGACCAAATGACATCGCGGTACTGACGTTACTCACGCCCGCATCCGCCAGCCAGGACGCGGTGTAGGCGTAATAGGTGCCGAGCGGGATGGAGATCAAGGTGGCGCAGAGAGCAAACACGAAGAAGTGACGGATTTTCAGCAGCGCAAAGGCATCCGCGCAGAACAGATCGCGCACTTTTAGCGGCATGCCTTTCGCCGGTGCAGGCGTATGCGGCAGCGTCAGACTGTAAATTGCCAACGCCACCGAGCAGATTGCGGCCAGGGTGAAAATCGCGGTACTGGAGGCGATGCCGGTAACACCAATAAAGATGCCCGCCACAATCCAGCCAATGGTGCCAAACACCCGCACCACCGGAAAACTTTTGTCACTGCTGGCCAGGCTGTGAAAGGCAATGTTGTTAGAGAGCGCCAGCGTCGGCATAAAACACAGCGTATAACCAAACAGCAAGCCAATCAGCAGCGCGCCGTTTTCGGCCACCAGCGCGCCCGGGACAAACCATAAAATCACCGCGCCCGCCAGGTTCATCACCGCCATGACTTTCTGTGAAGGGAAGAAGCGGTCAACCAACATGCCCAGCACAAAAGGCGACAGAATTGAGGCGATCGGCCCTGCTGAGAAAGCATCACCAATCAGCAATGACATGTTGTGCTGCGTCATCACCAGCCCGAGCGTTACGGACCAGCTTCCCCAAATGAAAAACTGCATGAACATCATCAATGACAAGCGGGGAATCAGCAGACGCTGCTGCCTCGCCGCGATCTCAGAACCTGTAGTTGTCGAAACCATGCTGACCTCACGCCAAAAAGAAATCGATTACATTTCACAGAGAGAAACAAAGTAATCGATTACTTTGAGCAGTTCCTGGTGACCGATCACAATTCTTTTACAAGTGACCCGAGCATCACCGAGCGGCTTAGGCTGACAGTGATTGCACGCGCAGCCTTGCTGATTTGCACTATCCTGTGCGGGAGAGATTTTAATGACGATTCAGGGGAATGGGATGAGCGCCGATAACGAACATGAAAACAGCGCAGAAACGCTACTGCAAAGCGGGCAAGCCTGGAATGGCCAGCATATTCAACACTATCCAGCCGGTAAGCCCGAGATCACGGTGATGAAGATGACCATTCCTGCACATTCCGAGCTGCCGTGGCATACGCATCCGATGCCGAATACCGCGTATATTTTATCGGGATCGCTGACTATCGAAGACAAAGCCAGCGGCGAGACTAAAACGTTTAACGCTGGCGAAGCCTTTAATGAATCCATCGACATTGCCCATCGTGGTTTCACCACGGATCAGCGTGCCGAGCTGATTATTTTCTACGCCGGGGTTGAGGGCATGGAACTCTCTATTCCGCTGCCGGGTGAAGAAGCCGAATATTAATTATTCAGCAGCGCCTGTTTAAACGAATAGATATGCACCCGCGCCGCCTCTTCCGCTAGCTCGGCATTTCCCTGCTCCAGCGCCGCAATGATCGCTTCGTGTTCGGCGATGACTTCGTTCATGTGCGCAGCGCTGGAAAGCGTGGTGGCCCAGAAGCGCTGCGCCTGCGCGTGGATAATGCTGAGAATATCGGCCAGCCGGCCGTTGGCGGCGATGTCCGCCAGTACCTGATGAAATTCGCGATCCAGCAGCATCATCTGTTCGCGATCGCGTGAGGCGCTGGCATTGGCAATGCGCTGATTCATCTCCCGCAGATAGACGATCTGCGCCGCATTGACCCGCTGCGAAGCCAGCCGCAAGCACAGCGCCTCATTCACCAGACGCACCTCAATTAACTCCAGCGCATCATCAATTGACAGCGGCGACACCATCACGCCCTTGCGCGGGATGATCTGCAACAGCCCTTCCGTCTCCAGTCGATGCACCGCCTGATTCACCGGCGTTCTGCCCATCTCAAGATCATCCATCACCTGCGCGATATTGAGATAGTCGCCCGGTTTGTAGCGCAGCGTGATCAGCCGGTGCTTGAACGCCAGATAGGCGCGCTCGTTAAGCGAAATGCTTTTCGGGGTCGTCGGCGAGCTCACATTTTCAGCCATCACATTACTCATCACGCAAATCCTTATTAGGTAACTGAGACATATTACACAAAAACCTGGCATGAAAATGGCTAGATTGAAATCACAGTGAAATTTCACACGCATTTCTCACCTGGAGATCGATCCCATGCAATTACGGTTTACAACAGATTACGCCGATGCGGCAGTGCTGGATGTTGAGATTAATCAACTTGTTATCGCGGGCTGGGTAGGACGCGATCAGGAAGCGGTGCTGCACCATATCAGGGAGCTTGAAGCGCTGGGCGTGCCCGCTCCTGGTGCAGTGCCGCTGTTTTATCGCGTCGCAACCAATCAATTAACTCAGGAAACGCAGCTGGAGGTGGTCGGCGATCAGACGTCCGGTGAAGCTGAACCCTTCGTGTTTTTCCATCGCGGCGAATATTGGGTTTCGCTGATTTCTGATCATACCGATCGTCATCTGGAAACGTTCAGCGTAGCGCTATCTAAACAGGCGTGCATCAAACCGGTGGCCGGTCACGCGTGGCGCATGGCGGACGTCAAAGCGCACTGGGATCAACTGGAGCTGCGCGCCTGGATCAACGTCAACGGTGATTGGGTGACTTATCAGCAAGGCGCCCTCTCCTCGCTGCTGACGCCGATCGATCTGTTGAGCCGCTATTTTGCCGCGGGCCAGGTTGAGGAAGGTTTCGCCATGTCGTGCGGCACGCTCAGCGCCATCGGCGGGATTCGTCCTGCCAGTGAATTCCGTATGGCGCTGCACGATCCGGTGCTGAACCGCACGCTGGAACACACCTACATCACTGGCTCGCTGCCGGTTATCGCCTGAGGTTCCCTATGACAACGTTATGGCAAGCGAGCCAGCAGCTGCTCGCCGGGCAAATCAGCCCTGAAACCCTGACCCAGGATGCACTGAGTGCCATTGCAGCGGAAAGCGGAGAAGGCAAACGCGTCTACACCAAGGTATATACCGCTGCTGCGCAGCAGCAGGCCGCACAAGCCGGCGCGCGCTGGCAGCAGCAACAGCCACGCAGCGCGATTGATGGTCTGCCCATCAGCATCAAAGATCTGTTTGATGTCGCCGGAGAAGTCACCACCGCCGGCTCCCGCTTGCTCAGTAGCGCCAGCCCAGCCACGGCGAACGCCAGCATGGTGGATCGGCTGCAGCAGGCCGGTGCCGTCATCGTTGGCAAAACCAATATGAGCGAGTTCGCCTTCACTGGCCTCGGCGTCAATCCGCATTACGGCACACCTGCCAATCCGTGGCAGCGCGCGCAGCAGCGCATTCCGGGCGGTTCCTCTTCCGGTGCGGCAGTCGCGGTGAGCGACGGCATGTGTCTGGCGGCGGTTGGCACCGATACCGGCGGTTCGGTGCGCATTCCGGCGGCGCTGTGCGGCTTAACCGGTTTTAAACCGAGCGCCAGCCGCATCGATCAACGCGGAACGCTGCCGCTGGCGGCATCGCTCGACAGCATCGGTGTGATCGCTCACGACGTGCGCAGCTGCTGGCTGCTTGATAGCGTGATCGCCGATCGGCCCCTCACAATCGATGAGCGGAATCTGTCAGAAGCGCATTTCGTCATCCCGCAGACGCGCGTGCTGGCTGGCCTTGACGAACACGTCAGCGCCGCCTGGCTGCATGCGCTTGATGTGCTGCGCGCGCAGGGCGTGAAAATCACCGAGCTGCCGCTGCCAGAGCTGGCAGAACTGGACTCCATTAACGCGCGTGGCGGCATTACCGCGTGGGAAGCCTGGCAATGGCATCAGCATTACGCCCAATCCCAGCCAGAAGCCTACGATCCGCAGGTTCTGACGCGCATTAATCGCGGCAGCTTACTGAACGAAGAGGATGCCGCCGAACTTTACCAACTGCGCGCCGACTGGAAACAACGCGTCGAGCAGGCGGTTGCGCCCTTCGACGGCATCCTGATGCCGACGGTGCCGTTGATCGCGCCGACGCTGACTGAGCTCGACGATCCCGCGCGTTATATGCAGGTCAATCTGCTGATGCTGCGCAACACCAGCGTGATCAACATGCTGGATGGCTGTTCGATTTCTCTGCCTTGTCATCAGCCCGGCGCTGCGCCTGTTGGCCTGATGCTCTCTTCCACCCATGGCAACGATGCTGCGTTACTCAGCTGGGCTGCCGCGATTGAAACCACCCTGAAACGGAGTAGCTGATCATGACTCAACCCCACGGCATGCTGTTTGTCGCCACCAATATCGATGCTGCAGATGAAGCGGATTTCAACCAATGGTACGACCACGAACACGTTGAAGAGCGCGTGGCCATCAGCGGCTTTCTTAGCGGCACGCGTTATCAGGCGGTGGATGCCGAACGCAAATACCTCGGCCTGTATGAAACCGTATCGCTGGAAGCCTTTACCAGCGCGGATTATCACGCCGCCTTCACGCGCCAGACCGAATGGTCGGTGAAGAACCTCAGCAAAATGGTCAATCCGATGCGCCGCGTCTGCGCCATATCGCATCAGCATGGACAAGGCACCGGTAGCCATCTGGCGGTGCTGACCTTAAAAGCGGGTACAGATGTTGCATCGCTGGGCAGTTGGCAAAGCAGCGTGCAGCAAACGCCCGGCTATATCGCCTCACGTTTGCTGACGCCTGACACCACGCTGAGCTCGCCGCTGCCACGGGAAACCAGCGCAACGCGACCAATGCATCCGATGCTGCTGCTGACCTGCCGCGACGCCCAGGTGTGTAAAACCCTCGCCGCCGATGCCGCGCAGGCACTCAACGCGGACGTACAGCTCTACTCCCTCAGCTGGCAGTTGACCCAACAGGAGATGGCTCATGGCTAATACCGATTCAACCTTGCCGCACGCGTCAGGCGCGCGCGCCAGCCACAGCAAAACCGGTCGCCTCGCGGCGGCTAGCTCCATCGGTACCGCGCTGGAGTGGTATGACTTCACGGTCTACAACATCATGGCGGCGCTGGTGTTTAACCACGTCTTTTTCCCCAGCTTCGATCCGCTGGTCGGTACTATTCTGGCGTTCTCCACCTATGCGGTCGGCTACATTTCCCGTCCGGTAGGCGGCTTTATCTTTGGTCATCTCGGCGATGTCGCCGGGCGTAAAGCAGTATTGATCACCACCCTGGTGATTATGGGCGTCACCACCGCACTGATGGGCCTGCTGCCTGGCTATGCGGTGTGGGGCATCTGGAGTCCGGTGCTGTTGGTGGCCTTGCGCTTTATTCAGGGTATTGCATTAGGCGGCGAATGGGCCGGTGCAGTGTTGCTGTCGATGGAGCATGGCGATGCCGACAAGCGTGGCCGTAACGCCTCGTTTGCGCAGGTAGGTCCCTCGTGCGGTACCTTGATTGGTACCGGATTTATCACGCTGGTAACGGTTGCGTTGAGCGGCGAGCAGTTTCAGGAGTGGGGATGGCGCATTCCATTCCTGCTGAGTCTGCTGCTGGTGATGTTTGGCTTATGGCTGCGTCGCGGCGTAGAAGAGACGCCAACCTTTGTCGCGATGCAGCAGGCGGAGAAAACCACGCATACGCCGCTGAAAGAGGTGTTTGTTCGCTATCCGCGTGAGCTACTGATCGCTGGCGGTTCACGTATCGGCTCCGACGTTTTGTACGCGTTGGTGGTGGTGTTTACCCTCACCTACGTCACCACCGTGCTGCAACTGCCGCGTCCGCTGGCGTTAATGGCCACTATGCTCGGCGCAATTGGCAATGCGATTACGGTGCCGATGTTTGGTGCGCTCTCCGACAAGCTCGGCCGTCGTCCGGTTTACATTGCCGGTGCGCTGCTGGCAATCGTTTGGTCGTTTGTGTTCTTTGTGCTGCTGGATAGCTCGCAGCCGGTGCTGATTGTGCTGGCGGTCATTGGCGGCTTGCTGATTCATGCGGTGATGTACGGGCCGCAGGCGGCGTTTGTCACCGAACAGTTCCCCAGCCACGTGCGCTACGCCGGATCGTCACTGGCTTACACGCTGGCAGGAATCATTGGCGGTGGCTTTGCGCCCCTGATCATCACGACCTTGTATAAAGAGATGGGCAGCACGCTGTGGGTATCGCTGTATGTCAGCCTGGCGTTGCTGATCACGCTGTTTGCGCTGTGGAAGGCGAAAGAGACCGCGCATCGCCCGCTTTAATCAGAGAGGTGTTTGGCGAGGGATTGCCAGACTTCAGCAGAGGAGAACAACAAGGCGCGGCACGCGCGACCCTATTAGTGCAGTTTTTTCGCCAGGATACGAATGGCTTTCTCGCAGGCGACTTTGGTTTTGCTGTCGGTGGAGCGCAAACTTAGGCGATACAACGCACCTATGAGTTCCTGAACGGTAAGCGCTTCATCAGGACGCAGGATACGTGTCACTACCCTGCCCACCAATGCGCGAATCTCTTCCGTAATATCTGAATCTTCGTCTTTCACTTGCCCTCCGTCTTTACGCTTCGCTTATTTAGGAAGTATCCGACTCCTAATTAGACAAATTTTAGTCCAGCAGCTTCATAACTAACTTGATGGTTTCTGGTTCATCTTTTACATCGGTGATCTTGCCCACAACGCGCATGCCAAAGGCGATGCAGAGGATCAATCCCGCGGCGGTGTCCACATCCAGATTGGGCGTGACCGAGCCATCTTGCTGGCCCAGTTTGAGCAGCGAGGCGAGGAAGTTTTTATTACGAATGACCGCTTCACTCACCAGTTGCGAAAGATCGTCATCCAGCACCTGCAGCTCTACCGCGCTGCCCACCACTAAACAGCCGGTGCGACCTTCCACCGCCCGCGCGGAATCAAGGTAAAACTGCAGCAGCTCGCCGAGCTTCTCACGGCCGCTGGTGAACTGTGCCAGACGCTGGCGCAGATCGGCATTGCGCACCGAAAGATAGCGTTCAAACACCAGCAGAAACAAACTGCGCTTATCTTTAAAAGCCTTGTAGATGCTGCCCGCAGTCAACCCCATCGCTTCGCCCAGATCGTTAAGTGAAGCCGCATGAAACCCCTTCTGACGAAAAACAATCATGGCTTTGTCCAGAGCCTGTTCGATATCGAACTCTCTTGGGCGGCCACGTTCTCTGCTTTTCATGTCGGTGGGTTGCGTTTTACTCATACGGATGGCATCAGGGAATGCGGGTTTCCAAAAGTTGACGGAAATGTCTTATCGGCGGTTACTATATCGCAACCCACCCTTGCCTGTATAGCCGGGCAAACATAATGTCTTATAGAGCAAAGAGTTAGAGAATCACTTTTGGCTATTAATGGCTTTTTTCTCCACGCTGGCTCACACATTCGCAAATTTATGAGTCAGCTCACAGCTCAGGCAAGCAAAGCGCAAATCCTGTGCCAGGATTAATTCACCCGCTGGCATCAGGCCAGCGAACGGCAGCACACAGTCACCACGAAATAGGGAGATCAACATGAACGAAGATCGTATTAGCGGCAACTGGAAGCAGTTCAAAGGGAAAGTGAAGGAAAAATGGGGCGACCTGACCGATGATGACATGACCGTGGTTGAAGGAAAACGCGATCAGTTGGTCGGCAAAATCCAGGAACGCTACGGTTATGAAAAAGACCGTGCGGAGAAGGAAGTTAAAGAGTGGGAAGATTCGAATAAGTACCGCTGGTAACGCCGCGCCGTTATGCCGGACAACTTTGTCCGGCATACAGCGATCAGTGCTGTGTTGAGTCATCTGCCGAGACGTTTTTCGCTCTAAAGCTCATCACGTTCTCTTCCGATTGTTCAACCTTGTCGGCTGTGCTGCTGTTCGTCACCAGCTCTAAAGCCAGTCTGGCGATCCGTACCTCTTCCGCCGTCACACCCGCATGTATCATCTTCTCTAATTGCGCGAGCAGCGTGGTACGCGAAACCGGCGCATCCTGGTTAAATAATTCCATCACCGCATCACCAATCGCGATGTCGCATAACTGTTTGTCATTACTGTTTTTCATGGGCTCTCTGTAATCGTCTCAACCAACCCTGGCCGGGGGATCCTGACGTGGCTGAGCATACCCACTGAGAAAAAAACGTCAAATACAAAAAAGTGTCGATGCAATCGAAAATGCTTCGACATTGAAGGCTATACGTTAAACGTCGAGTTTGCGGCCTGTCAGCCACTCCGGGATCGCGGTGTTAGCGGAAGGAATTGTGAAGATAATGGCCTGAAAAAGTATTGAGTCTATGAGGATATTCATTAATATTTATTGCGCGATAAATCGCGCCGCTGCCAATACGTGCACTGATTCTGTAGCGACGCAATTTATTCCGCGACCGCATTAACTCAGCGTCAACTTCCGTTGCGGATGCGTCGCCGGCAGCTTGCTCTCCTTGCGGAAAATCTTCTCGCGCAGCGTGCCTGGCTTGTACGCCGTTTGCGCCAGGCCGCGTTTTTGCAGCACCGGCACCACGTGTTCAACCCACTCATCCCACCAGCCAAGCGTGGTGACCGGCACCACGTTAAAACCATCAACGCCGGCATCAGCAAACTGCTGCACCCGGTCGGCGATCTGTTCTGGCGTACCGGCGAAACGGCCGGGTAGCAGCGCGTGTTGAATCAGGTATTCGCGCCAGGTCAGCACGCGACCTTGCCCATAATCGGCATCGACCGCGATACGGAATTTCGAGCGCATGTGCTGGCTGAACTCCTCGCGCCGGCTCAGTTCGGTCAGCGGCGTATCGGGATCGATATTCGCCAGATCGATGCCCGAACCGCCGCTGTAGAAGCCCTGCAATGCATTGATATCTATGTTATCGAACAGATATTGCTGCTTACGCTTCGCCTCTTCCTCGGTCGATCCAATCACGGTGGAAAGCATCACCAGCTTCTTCAAATCCTCCGGCTGGCGACCGTAATCGACCACATCCTGATTGAGGATGGCGATATCTTTGCGCGCGGTGTCTGGCGTTTGCGATGGCAGGAACGTCACTTCGGCGTTGCGCGCGGCAAAGCGGCGTCCGGCATCCGAGTTGCCGGCCTGGAAGAACACCGGGCTGCGCTGCGGTGACGGCTCAACAATGTGCGGCCCTTCCACCCGATAGCGCTTACCGACGTGGTTGATTTTGTGGATCTTGTCAGCATCGAAAAAGCGGTTAGTAGCGGGATCGTGCAGCACTGCGCCCTCTTCCCACGACAGTTCCCACAGCTTATATGCCACATCGAGATACTCCTGCGCCCATTCGTAGCGCTCATCGTGCGGCACAATGTCCTGATAACCGTAGTTGCGGAAGCCATTGGAGAGATACGAAGTCACGATATTCCAGCCGATGCGACCGCGGGTAAATTCATCCAGCGAGGAGATTTGGCGCGCAAACGAGAACGGATGGGTCTGAATCACGTTGCTGGTCACCACCAGACCGAGATTTTCAGTCGCTAAACCCAGCGCCGAAAGAATGGTGATCGGATCGGGCTCGGGGAACTGGGTGCCAGCGCGCATGGTGGTTTTGCCGTCGCCATATTCGATGTCATACACGCCCACTACATCGGCGATGAACAAGGTATCAAACAGCCCTTTTTCCAGGGTTTTCACCGTCTGCACATAGGCATCAAGCTGGTTGTAGTTGTACTGCACCTGACCTTCCGGCGTGCGCCAGTAACCGTGGCTGTGATGATTCGGTGTGAGATGCAAAAATCCGTTATAAATCAGTTCGCGTGACATGTTAGCTCCAGTAGCAAAGTTAAGCGGTTTCCAGCGCGGCCAGGCGTGGCAGCGAGGCAAGTAACGTCTGGGTGTAAGGATGGCGCGGGCGGTAGAACACCTCATCGGCGGCGCCCTGCTCGACCGCCTGGCCGTTCTGCATCACCAGCACGCGATCGCTCATGTGATGGATCACGCCGAGATCGTGCGAGATAAACAGGTAGCTGACGCCGAGCTGCGCCTGCAGATCGCTGAGCAGATCGAGAATCTGCGCCTGAATGGTGACGTCCAGCGCCGAGACCGCTTCGTCGAGCACAATCACTTTGGGATGGGTCGCAATCGCGCGGGCAATCGCCACACGCTGCCGCTGGCCGCCCGACATGCGCGCCGGCCATTGGTTGAGATGCTCCGCGCCGAGCCCAACCGCTTGCAGCAGGCTGATCGCCCGCTCGCGCGGCGTCTGCGTCGGCGCCTGCCGATCGAGCGCAATCGCATCCAGCAGGATGTCGGCCACGCGCCAGCGCGGATCGAACGAAGAGAGCGGATCCTGATATACCACCGCAATCTGGCGACGAATGGCGCGCTGATCGGCGGCGGACGCATGGCTCCACGGCTGGCCGGCAAACAGCACCTCGCCACTGTCCGGTGATTCCAGCGCCAGCGCGATGCGCGACAAGGTGGTTTTACCGGAACCCGACTCGCCGACAATTCCCAGCGTCTCGCCGCGCTTCAGGGTAAAGGAAACGTCATCGACGGCGCGGTGCCCGCGAAAACGCTTCATGATATGCCGCGCTTCCAGCAGCACTTCATCCGAGGGCGTTACGGATGGGATTGGCACGCTGGGCGCGCTGCCGGAAAGGCGTTGTCCTTTGGTGTGTTCGCTGGGAATCGCGTTTATCAAACCTTGGGTATACGCATGCTGCGGCTGTTGCAGCACCTGCTGCGCCGAGCCCGCCTCCACAATCGATCCGCCCTGCATCACCAGAATTTGATCGGCGATTTTCGCTACCACCGCCAGATCGTGGCTAATCAAAATCACGCTGGTGCCGCGATCCAGCATCTGGCGCAGCACTTCCAGCACCTGCGCTTGTACCGTGACATCCAGCGCGGTGGTGGGCTCATCAGCGATCAGTACATCCGGATGCAGCGCAATCGCCGAAGCAATCAATGCGCGCTGGCGCAAGCCGCCCGACAGCTCTCCCGGCCGCTGGCTGGCGCGATAAGCCGCCTGCGGCACGCCGACCTCTTCCAGCAAGGCCTGTACTTTCTGCTGGCGGCTGGCGGCGTTGCCCCAGCCATGCAGCGCCAGCGCTTCGGCGATCTCTTTGCCCACCGGGCGCAGCGGATCCAGCGACACCAGCGCGTCCTGCAAAATGAAACCCACTTTGCTGCCGCGCACTTTGCGCCACCAGCTGTCGCTACGCTGCTGCAGCGTCTCACCGTGCAGGCTCAGCGTGTCAGCCTGCACGTGTAATCCGTCACCGGCTAATCCCACCAGCGAACGGGCGGTGACGCTTTTTCCCGACCCCGATTCACCCACTAGCGCCAGACATTGCCCGCGTTGCAGCGCGAAGCTGACGTTCTTCACAATATGGCGCGGTTGCCCGCTTTCGCTGCTTGCCCAGATATTCAGGCCGCGCACATCAATCACATTGTTGCTCATTAGCGCGTCTCTCCTTCCGCTCGCTGCTGGATGTAGCGGCCAATCTGCGTAAACGACAGCGCCACCAGCACAATGGCAATGCCCGGCAAGACTTCCAGCCACCAGGCGACGGTGACGTTAATTTTTCCGGCTTCAAGCAGCGCGCCCCATTCTGGCGACGGCGGCACCACGCCTAATCCAAGAAACGACAGACCGGATGCCCACACCACCGATTGCCCGATGCCTAACGCCACCAGCGAGAACAGCGGCCGAAACACGTTGGGCGCGATGTGCTGGGTAAACAGCCGCGGCCACGGATGCCCGAGCGCACGCGCCGCTTCGACATAACCGGATTGTTTGACCTGCAATGCCTGGGCACGCACCAATCGCGCATAGCCGGGCGCGGTGCCAATGCCGACCGAGATCAGCAAACTGCTGGCGGAGGGACCCAGCAGCGCGACAAACAGCAGCGCCAGCAGCAAGGTGGGAAACGCCAGCAAGATCTCCAGCAGACGATTAACCGGCTCCGCCAGCCAACGCGGTCCGAGTGCGGCGCTAAAGCCGAGCACCACCGCGCCAAATAACGCAATCACCATCGCGCCGATGCCAATCAGCAGCGACTGACGCGTGCCCCAGATAATGCGGCTATAGAGATCGCGGCCAATGTCATCGGTGCCGAGCCAGTTGGCCCACGAAGGGGCTTGCAGCGCGCGATAGAGATCGGTGCTGAAGGGATCGTGCGTCGCCAGCACGCCAGGCGCGATGGCCGCGACAATAAAGAACAGCGCCACAATGGCGGAAAGCAGCACTGAGAGCGGCAATTGCCAGCTCACGCGCGTAATGCGCGGTCCGGCGTAATCCGTGAGATGAGTTGTCATGGGCGACCTCGCAGGCGGGGATCGACGATCAGGTAAATCAGGTCAACCACCAGGTTAATGACGATGTAGAGGAAACTGATGAGAATCACGATGCCGGAAACCAGCGCAAAATCCTTGTTGCTCACCGCATTGACCAGCACATTGCCAAGTCCCGGCCGGGCAAACACCGCTTCCACCAGCACCGCGCCAGAGAGCAAATTGCCAATTGCCCAGCCGCTGAGCGTGATGGCCGGAATCAGGGCGTGGCGTAATACATGGCGCAGCCGCACGCCCGCCAGACTCATGCCGCGCGCCCGCGCCGACAGCACAAATGGCTGCTGCATGCTGCGTTCAAATTCGCCGCGAATGGCGTGACCCATAAAGCCCGCCAGCGGAATCGCCAGCGTGATGGCGGGCAGCACGGTGCCGAGCAGTCTGGTGCCGCCGACCACCGGGAACCAGCGCAGACCGATGGCGAAAACAATCAGCAGCAGAATACCAATCCAGTACTGCGGCAATCCGGCCATGATGGTTTCCACTGCCGAACCGAATGCCGCCAGCCGACGGTTACGTCCGGCGGTGAGCAGCGTCCACGGAATGGCAATAATCCACGCCAGCAGCAGCGCGGCAATCGCCAGAGTAAAGGTCGGCAGTAGCTGCTCGGCAATGATGTGCACCACCGGCCGCTGCAACTCAAAGGAGAAACCAAAATCGGCGTGCAGCAACCGCCAGAAATAGTGCAGATACTGCTCGACAATCGGCTTATCGAAACCGTACTGCGCGTTGATCGGTGCCAGCTCCGCTGGCGTGCGTTCAATCACCTGCCCGGATGTGATATTCAGCAGGATGGTGGCGCGATCGCCCGGCAGCACCGACAGCACCAAAAACGTCACGGTGATGGTGCCCCACAGCACGAACAGCGCGGAGGCGATGCGCAGTGAAATCCGCCGCAGCAGCGACGCCGTGCGGCTGCGTGGTGCGGCAACGCTGGCCACATCGGCGGTGCTGTTTTGCGGCGACGATGACATCAATTCACTCATGGCTGCTCCTGCACGAAGTAAGCATCGTTAAAGTTCAGCAATCCGTTGCCCTGATCCTGCCAAAGCCCGCGAATGTTGTTGGCAATGGCAACGTTGTAGGTGAAGTTGTAGCCGCCGATGGCAATCGCCTGATCGTCAAACCACTTTTGCAGCAGGTCGAACTTTTGCTGGCGCCGTTGCGCATTCGGCTCACGCTGCGCATCAAGGATTTGCGCTTCCACTTCGGGATCATTGAAAAAGCTGGTGTTGTTGCCGTTGAACGCGCCGTTGAGCGCATGGTTGTAGACGATGTCGAGGATGTTGGGCGACGGCCAAACCCAGTAACCAAAGCTGATTTCTTTATCTGCCGGACGCGAACGTGCGCCGGCAAAGCCTTCGGTTTGCGTCAGCGGGATCAGATCCAGCTTGATGCCAACGCGTTTGACCTGATCCTGCACCGCCTGCAGCATCAGCGCGCCCTCCTGGTCGATAATCGCCTGAATAAACGGCAAGCGCGCATCCAGCGTTTTGCCGTCTTTGGTGCGATAGCCGGCGGCATCGCGCCCGGTCCAGCCGGCGGCGTCCAGCAGCTGATTGGCTTTGGCGATATTGAGTGAATAGCGATCGTCGACATTGAGATAGAGCGGCGTGCTTTTACTCAGCGAGCCGTTGCCCTCATACGGTACCGCACCTTTGAACACGGTTTTGACGATCTGCTTGCGGTCCAGCGCGTAAGCAAACGCCTGGCGCACCCGCTGATCGGTAAACGGACCGCGCTGCACATTAAAGGAGAACGCCTGCGGCCGTCCGGTGGCGACGTAGGAGAGCGTTTGATAGTGACGCTGCAGCGCCTGCCACTGCGCGGACGGCGGCTGATAAATCACATCCGCGCCGCCGCTCACCAGCGCGCCCCAGCGCGTGGTGGCATCCGGCACGAACTTCCACTCCAGATGCTTGATATATGCCGGGCCGTTGTGGTGCGCGTTTGGCGGCGCCCAGCGATAGTCGTCATTGCGCACAAAACTGATGCCATCGCCGCGCACCCAGCGCGCCACTTTCCACGGCCCGGTGCCGACCGGTCGTAAGCACTTCTGCTCGCTGCTGTTATGCGCCAGTGAATCGGGTGATTGAAATCCGTAATGACCGTTTGCCAGCACGTTATAGATTTCAGGATTCGGCTCAGATAAATGCAGCGCCACGGTATAATCATCAACCTTGGTAAAACCGGTCATATAAGTAAAACCGTGCCAGCCGATGCCTTTTTGCCACGCCGGATAATTCGCAACAACCGCATCGGCATTAAACAGATCGCCATCGGTAAATTTAACGTCGTGGCGTAAATGAAAAGTAATGGTTTTACGATCGGCGGATTCACTCCAGCTGGCAGCCAGCCACGGACGAATCTGTCCGTTGTCATAACTCACCAGATAATCAAAAACCTGACGCGATAAATATGCTTGCTGCACCCAGCCGCCCCACAAGCATGGCGGCTCCTGCTCATGCAGATAAACCAGCGTGCCGTCGCTATAACGAGGCGGCGCGTTCTGCGCGCTGACGCTTAAGGGCAACGCACCACTTATCATCGCCAATATCGGTATAAATAAGCGCTGAAGAAGCTGATATTTCATTTCTCACTATTTCCCGGTCAAAAGCTAATAACAGATTTCGCGTGGATCTATTCCGCTTGAAATTATATTTTCTGGAAATTAATGGGTAATTTTCGGACTCGCGTTTGAATAGAGCACAGATATAAAGCGCGGCAAATAACAATAGTGGCAGTCAATATGCAGAAATGAATTATTTGTTCCATATAGTGAAATAAGCAGAGATTAGTTATTTGGCGAAATAGCTTACGCAGAAAAAGCATTAAATCGCGCCCGATGGCGATGACATAGTAATGAAAATTTCTATGCTGGAGAGAAGCGTCATGTCGCACATCGAATCAGGTTGGGGAGCTGGCCCGTCATCTCGTTATGAACAGCTGGCGGAGCGTTTCCGTCCTGTGTTCAGGAACATACGCGCGGGCGCGATTGAGCGAGAGCTGCAGCGTCAACTGCCGCTGGAGCAAATTGCGTGGCTGAAACAGAGCGGTTTCACCGCACTGCGCGTGCCGGAGAGCCATGGTGGACTCGGCGCGACGCTGCCTGAGCTGTTCGCGCTGCTGATTGAGCTTGGCGAGGCGGATTCTAATCTGGTGCAATCGATTCGCGGTCATCTCGGCTTTGTGGAGAACGTACTGAACAGCGGCAGCAGCCCGTTTCGTGATAAGTGGCTAACGCGCCTCGGACGCGGCGAAATCGTTGGACCGGCGTGGAGCGAAACCGGCGATGCGCGTCAGTCTGAATTCTCCACGCGCATTACGCGCAGCGGCGAATCCTGGCGGCTTAATGGCCGCAAGTTTTACACCACCGGCTCGCTCTATTCTGACTGGATTGATATCGGCATCACCGATGAAAACGGCAAAGGCGTATCGGTGACGGTTTCCCGCACCGCAGAGGGCGTGACGGTGCTCGACGACTGGAACGGCTTTGGCCAAACCCTGACCGCCAGCGGCACGGCGATTTTTGCCAACGTGGCGATCGCCGCCGATGACATCAACGAAGAGATTCATTTCAGGTATTCACCGGCGTTTTATCAGCTGATACATCTGGCGACGCTGGCCGGCATTGGCCGCGCGCAGAGCGGCGAAGTGGCGCAGCAGGTGGCGTCGCGCACCCGCACTTACAGCAACGGCAATGCGCCGCGTGCCGCGCAGGATGCACAGATTTTGCAAGTGGTTGGACGCCTGCGCGGCGCAGCCTACAGCAGCGGCGCGATTGTACTGCACGCCGCCAGCGCGGTGCAGCGTGCGTATGATGCCCACTTCAGCGGCGATCAGGCGTTGGAGAACCATGCGGTGGCGATCGCCGAGTTGGAAGTGTCGCAGTCGCTGAATGTGGTGAGCGATCTGCTGCTCAATGCCAGCTCGACGCTGTTTGATGCGCTGGGCGCGTCAGCCACGCTGAAACCGCTGGGGCTGGACCGCTTCTGGCGCAACGTGCGCACCCTTTCTTCGCACAATCCACGCATTTACAAGGATCGCATCGTCGGTGATTTCGCGGTCAACGGCACGCTGCCGCCCGAGCAGTGGCGCATCGGAGTAGCGGATAAATCATCGGTGTAATCAATATGGATGATTGCACCATCCCGTAGCGGCGCAATTTATTGCGCAATAAAGTGCGCCGCTACGGATTGTGCATAATATTGCCGCCATGAGACACTCTGGCTTATTCCGTCAAAATGTCTATTTCACGCCATGAAAACCTTTCTGATTATTGTGCCCGACGGCGGCATGCTGTTTGAAGCGGCGGGTATCGCCGATATCCTGATGCGCGCCAATCAGCATCTGCCGGTTGGCGTCGATCAGCAGCGCTATCGCGTTAGCCTCGCCACCACCCAATCGCATCAGGTAATCCACGGCCAATCCGGCCTCAATCTATTAGCCGATCTCAAGCTGGCCGATCTCGATCCGCGCACTGCGTGGGACACCATCATGATCACCGGGCGCGGCGACAGCGTGGAAGAAGGCAATATGGTGGTCGATTTCATCAAGCTGGCGGCTCCGCAGGCGCGCCGCGTGGTGTCGGTATGTGGCGGCGCGATGCTGCTGGCGGAATCCGGCTTGCTGGCAGGTCGCCGCGCCACCACGCACTGGCGCTTGCTCGATACCTTGCAATCGCGCTATCCCGAGATTCAGGTGGAAGGCGGCCCACTGTTTATTCAGGACGGACCGATCTGGACCTCCGGCGGCGTCAGCTCGGGCTTTGACCTGACATTAGCGCTGGTGGAAGAGGATTTCGGCTTTAGCGTGGCGCGTGATATTGCGCAGGACATGGTGATGTATCTGCGCCGTCCCGGCGGACAGATGCAGTTCAGCCGTTTTCATCTGCAAACGCCGAGCGGCATTGGCCCGATCGGTGAACTGCAGCACTGGATCCGCGCCAACCTCGCCGAAGATCTCTCTGTCGAGAAACTGGCGGAGCGCGTCGCCATGAGCCCGCGCAACTTTACCCGCGTGTTCACCCGTGAAACCGGCGCGCCGCCCGCGCGCTATGTGGCCGAAGCGCGCCTCGCCGCCGCGCGTGAACAACTGGAACAAAGCAACGACACGCTGGATCGCATCGCGCAACAGACCGGTTTTGGCAGCAGCATCAATTTACGCCGCAGCTTTGAGCGTCAGCTGCATCTCACGCCGGGCGAATATCGCCAGCGCTTCCACTGTCGGAAATTGGCGTAAAGTGATCCTTTTTTGGCGTTTACGCCATCACACCATCGGCTTAGAGTGACTCCAGCATCTTCGGAAAAGGAGTCAATCATGACTAAGATCGGCATTAACGGCTTTGGCCGTATCGGACGTAACGTTTTTCGTGCAGCGCTGGGCAGCGATGATATTGAAATCGTCGCCATTAACGACCTCACCGACAGTAAAACTCTCGCGCATCTGTTGAAACACGACTCCCTGCTCGGCAGGCTACCGGCGGAAGTGGAAGCCGGCGAAGGCGAATTGCGCATTGATGGCAAAGCGGTGCGCGTGTTCAGCGAGCGCGATCCGGCGAATATTCGCTGGCGCGATGTTGGCGTGGATATCGTGATTGAAGCCACCGGCTTCTTCACCGAACGCGACAAAGCCGCAGTGCATATCACCAGCGGCGGTGCTAAGCGCGTGATTATCTCCGCGCCGGGCAAGAACGATGACCTGACAATTGTGCTGGGCGTGAACGACCAACGTTACGATCCGCAGCAGCACTTTGTGGTGAGTAACGGCAGCTGCACCACCAACGGCTTAGCGCCAGCGGCGGCGGTGCTGCACCAGGCGTTTGGTATCGAGCACGGTTTAATGAACACCACGCATGCTTATACCAACAGCCAGGTGCTGCACGATCAGCCGGAGAAAGATCTGCGCGGTGCACGGGCGGCGGCGTTGTCGATTGTGCCTTACTCAAGCGGCGCGGCGAAGGCGTTAGGTCGGGTGATTCCGGAGCTGGAGGGTCGATTGACCGGCTATTCCCTGCGCGTGCCGGTGCCGGTGGTGTCGATTGTGGATTTGACCGTGACGCTGAAACGCGACGTGACCGCAGAAGAGGTGAATGACGCGTTTAAAGCCGCGGCGGCAGAAGGTCCGCTGCAGGGGATTCTTGGATACAGCGACGAGCCGCTGGTATCAAGCGATTATCAGGGCGATGCCCGTTCATCGATTATTGATGGGCTTTCGACGCTGGTGATTGGCGGCAATCTGGTGAAGATCCTTGCCTGGTACGATAACGAATGGGGCTTCTCCAATCGTCTGGTGGATTTAGCGCGGTTGATGGCAAAACGCGGGTTGTAAGGTATAACGGTCGCCGTTAATGGCGACCGTTATCCTGGCTACTTCAACCCCATCGCATCCTTCAGGGTAAAGAACAGATCGGTCTGATCGGTCAAGCCCACCACGTTAGCCGCATGCGGGCCGTACGCCGCAATGCGCACCTGCGTACCAGTGTGCTCCTGCGAATCCTCTTCTGAATTGCCGTAGCTGATGGTCATCACCGCGCCATCTTTGGTATTCACCGCTTGCGTCAGACCCGGCGCTTTGGTGCCATTCTCCACGATCTGGCTGCTGTGCGCGTGGTCGGCGGTCACCACCACCAGCGTGTCGCCATGTTCGCGCGCAAAGGCCAGCGCCTGCTGCACCGCTTCATCCAGATCGACGGTTTCACCAATCTGACCGCATGGATTGGCCGCATGATCCTGCTTATCAATTGACGCGCCTTCCACCTGCAGGAAGAAGCCTTTCTCATTAGTGCTTAGCAGATCGATGGCTTTTTTGGTCATCTGCGCCAGCGTCGGTACCGAAGCGGGACGCTCTTTATTCACTTCACAGGTCACCACCGGCTTATCAATGTTGCCGTGATAGCTGGCTTTCGGTCCCTGCCAGCGCACCGGCATATTGCCGTCGGCGAACAGGCCAAGCACCGGTTTACTCTGGTCGGCCTGCTGAATGGCGTTCATGCCATCGAGATTATCAACCCACTGATAACCCAGCGCCTGTGCCTGTTCGCGCAGGGTTTTACCCTGATACTCGCCAGCTTTGGCGGTTTCACTAAAGGATTTCGCGCCGCCGCCCAGCGTGACGTCCGCACGGGTTTTTAGCATCTGCTCGGTAATCGATCCTTTACCGCCCTGCTCCAGCGCGTTAGTCGGGCACAATTCGCTGGTTTTCTCCGGGCCGTAGCATTTGCGCGAAGTGACGTGGGCGATCAACGCTGCTGGCGTGGCATCCTGCAGCTCGGCGGTGGAGACGTTGCCGGTGGCTTTACCGGCGGCTTTCGCCAGCTCAAGAATCGTTACCTGATCTTTGCCGTTCACGTCGACGCCAATCGCGCCGTTATAGGATTTGGTGCCGGTGGCCCACGCGGTGGCCGACGCGGCGGAATCTGTCACGTAATTCGGCTTGTGGGTTTTCTTATCCAGTGAATAGTGCGTGTATTGACCGGTGAGCGGCAACGCATCAAGGCCGGGGAAGAAACCGCCTGCGCCCCGCGCCTGATTACGCGCGGCGGTGATTTCCGAATCTCCCATGCCGTCACCAATCAGCAGAATCACGTTTTTTGCGGTGTTATTACTTAATGACGCTCTTAGCGCTTCGGTCTGGTCGCCGGTGAGACGACGGGCGCCGCCGTGCTGGGTGACATCACCGGTTGCAGCGCGGGAATAGTGTGCATCGTCTGCCACTGCTGATGTCGCGATCAGAGAAGCCAGCAGCGTAACCGTAAAGAGAGGTATCTGTTTCATTTATAAGCATCCTTTTCCATAGATATAACCAAATGTTTCCGCGGACAAGTCTGCGACAGTGCGGTGACATTTTTGTGACAGAGAGGGAATGATTTGATGACAGAATCGCCATGATGAGCAGGCCAACGTCAATACGCTCAGAGCTTAAGCGAATAGAACAAAAGGAGAAAATAGCGCTTGACCCTTTTCAGCGATCTCCCTATAGTAGCGCCCCGTTGACCCAGCGCGGTTGACAAAAAAATGTGGTGAGGTGTCCGAGTGGCTGAAGGAGCACGCCTGGAAAGTGTGTATACGGCAACGTATCGGGGGTTCGAATCCCCCTCTCACCGCCACATTAAGTAGGACGTTGCGTGGACAACACCGTATGTAGACTGACTCCAAAGACTACTGCGAGACAACGGAACTACAAAAGAAGTACAAAATAGTGCACGCGAAATGCACGCGCATCTTGGATGCAAAGAAAAAGCCTCTGGTTAACTCCCAGAGGCTTTTCTTTTTGTGTCCTATTGCAACAATATGTTTCTTTATAAACTGTCTATACATATCTTCATTCCTAAGAATTTTTAAAAGTCATTTAAACGCCATTTTTTTGTTCTACATCAATAACGTATCCGCTTCGTCCTTACTTAACTCAAATCACCTACTATGATTTTCTCGTAGTCAGTTAGCACATGAAATTTTCCAAAACTTATGTGAGGTAACCCTATGGAAGAATACGCTTACAAAGGTGGTGCGGGTAATTTTGCAAATAATCCACATCGTGCCCGAGAGGCTGGTAAGGCCGGAGGAAAGGTAAGCGGAGGAAACTTCCGAAACGATCCGGCACGAGCCATTGAAGCCGGGAGAAAGGGGGGCAAAATCAGCCGCAGACCCGCAGCAGAAAATGACTAAATAGTCCCCTACCCTGTTTGCCAAGGATTGGCGCTTAGTTGTTAACTCTTTATTCAAAGAATTACCTCGTCCTGCTCGAGGTAAGCCATGGCATCTAATATAGATGCCCATCCTGTTGACTTAGTTAAAGGATAATTTATTATCCGCATGCCATTGTGTAAGTAAATATCACACGTCTTCGATTTACCATCAATTTGGATGTCTTTGAATAAGCTTCGAGCGATTGCCTGATATTCTTTTCTGTCACTAATATTTAAGACATCTAAGGCCGCTGTAGATTTCATATCCCGTTCAAATTGTAAATCAGCCATTGATTTTTTCAATTGACTAATCTCAGAAGATAGTTCAGTGGCTCTTCGCGTAAACTCACTAACATCTGGCGCCAATTCAATTGCTTTTATTATGTTTTGAAGCTTCCCTGATAACTCTATATGCTTAGCTGTCATCGAAATTAAAGCTGTGTCCTTCGATAGGTTCCTGTTCATATTCGATGCTTCATTTATTACGCCTGTTATTAAGTAGCGGTCAGTTAAGTCTCTCCTTACGGCTACTGAAGAGCACCTATGCTGACGGCGCATTGTACAGACATAGTAGCCATAACCTTTTGTATTGATTCCAGTCAGAATGATAGAATGACCGCATTGCTTACAATGCATTAGACCTTTGAATACATTAATAAGATGAGGATTAAAATTTAAGTTTCGTCTGCTTTCGGGTTCGTAGCTGATTCGCTGAACTCGGTTGAAATCATCCACATTTATTATAGCTGGATAATAATTAGGAATCTCATCAACACCCGGCACTGTTATCCGATAGGAAGGAACAAGATATCCAATTACTGTTTTTGCTTTAACAAGCCTCTCAATTGAAGCTGAATTCCATTTAGCAACTTTACCACGTAAGTTTTCTTTTCCTTGCTCATTCAATGTTTGGCTTATTTTTTGAAATGACCTTCCATCTAATCGCATTTGAAATATAAAGCGAACAATCTCAGCTTTTTCTTCTATAATATCAAATCCATCTCCTAGAGCATTTACTTTTAACCAGTATGGACAGTGGCGAGTCATGATTTTTCCTGTCTCAGCAGCCTGCTTACGCTTTTCTGCCCAAACCGCTCGCTGCCGCTTTGACTTTATCTCACTTTCCTCATTTGCTCGTTGAGCAATAAGAATTGCTTTGATAATAGAGTAGGGATCGTCAAGAGAGTCACGAGTATAATGTGTGCTATCACTTAACGTGACCACATCAATTCCAGCCTTAAGTATTGCCCTTAGGCGCTCTGTCGCATCACCAATTTTCTCGCGAGATAAACGATCAAGACTTTCTATAAGAAGAACGCTTCCTTCGTCAATCAAGCCTCTTTGCACTGCCTCCATGAATTCTGAAAAAGCACCGGAAATAGCATGCTGTCCCTTATAAGCACTTAATCCCAAATCCTCAAACGTTACTGGGTCAAGATAGTAATCACTATTATTTTTAAGCCACTCCTCAATAAGTTTCTTCTGCCTTCTGACAGAATCACCCTGAACCTGCTGAAGAGATGAAAAACGTAGATACGCGATAGCCCTTTTCATAATGTTCTCCGCGCAACGGAAAACTAAATTATAGGCCGCGCTTCGTCATATATGCATGTCACCTCATGAGTCACCACTCCCACCACTGCAATATCTTCCAGAAGGTCATCCATCAGGAATGCGCCATCGTCGGTAATCAGTCGCCGCGGATGAATCATGATCATCGCCCACTCATACATGCCTGACATCTCAATCAGCACCGTGTCACCGTTTACCGGGTAACGCTGCTTATCGATTATGCACCTGCGGCCGTTCAGCTCCACCATGCTGGAAGTCTCACGCGTAGACAGGATGTGCTGCAGCGGCTGAAGCAGAAACGTCACTTCGCCACTGGCAGGTCCGACAGTCTGGTGGTGTATGCCGGCGACAACATTTCGCGTTTCATCTCCCAGGATTTCTGGATACCCTGCCCTGCAAACCATAATTTCCCCTTCCCGCTCTGGTTGAGACCGTCAACGATGCGCATCAGCGATTCGCTGTTGGCCTGTGGCTTGAATTCGTCAAAGAGATTGAGCTGAGACACGCCCTGACTGTAGAAGTCGCCCAGCATGACGCCTGCTTTCATATACCGGCACCCGTCGCGCCATATGTGGTCGAGTCCCTGCATGGCCACGCGTATTATTTCTCTCGTGTCATTCGTTGGAGTCAGCAGCCTGCCCATGGCCTGGTTACCATAGAACACTTCGCCTTCTGCATGTGGGCTTGTTCGGACGAAGACAGCTACCTGACTGCAATACTGGCGTTCTCGCCTTAGCTTCTCAGCCGCGCGCTCAGCATAAGAGCAAACAGCCTGCCTCATGTCCTCGTATTCAGTGATGCGTGAACCAAATGAACGTGAGCAGACAATCTGCTGCTTAGTCGGCCCGAACTCTTCCAGCTCGAGGCATGGCTCGCCGCGCAGCTCACGGATGGTTCTTTCCATTACGACAGTGAAGTTATCGCGCATCAGCTTGATGGGGCTGTTCGCTAAATCCAGGGCTGTGTTAACGCCCATGATTTTTAGCCGTTTGGCGATTCTCCTTCCTACGCCCCATACATCCTCAACCGGCACCAGCGCCATCAGCTTCTTCTGCCGATCGACATTCGAAAGGTCAACGACTCCTCCGGTCTGCTTCCACTTCTTGGCAGCGTGATTGGCAAGCTTGGCCAGCGTCTTGGTCTGTGCAATGCCGACACCGACGGTCAGATGCGTGTCTCGCTTGATTCGCTCCCGCACCTCGCGGCCAAAATCTTCCAGCACCCGGCAGTTGCGGACGCCGGTCAGGTCGAGGAAAGCTTCGTCGATGGAATACACCTCCACCGATGGCGCCATCTGCTCCAGCGTCGTCATCACCCGGTTGCTCATGTCGGCGTACAGCGCATAGTTGCTGCTGAACACGTGAATCTTGTGCCGGCGGATTTCATCCTTCAGCTTGAAGTAAGGCGCACCCATTGGGATTTTCAGCTCTTTTACTTCAGCGCTTCGGGCGATCACACAGCCGTCGTTGTTGCTGAGCACCAGAACCGGCTTACCGCGCAAATCAGGCCTGAACACCGTTTCGCAGCTGGCGTAAAACGAGTTGACGTCAACTAACGCAAACATCACATTCCGCCGTTTGGATTGAATACCTGAAACACGCGCTCCTCACCTTCCGATGTTGAGATATCCCGGAATACTGACTTGTGAGCCTCGATCCAGTTATTCGCTTGCCGTGGCGTGTAATGCCAGTTCAGGCGCTCAAGTTCACTGACAAAGTCGAGTGTGCTTACGGTGTAGCGGCCAGCAGCATCGCGTTTGATTGCGAACCTGAAGGCGTCTTTGATTTCGTAGTCGCGGGGCATGGTCATCTCCCTCCCTGATATATACTGTATATAAATACAGTAATATCGATCAGTGGAATTGATCAAGTCGCTGCGCTTGAGGAATTTGTAAAGCCATTGGTGGGTAAAGAAATTTAGTTTTTTAACTGATGGCTTTTTGACTTAAGCGATTAGAAATCTACGCTTAATTAGCAACATATCGTTGCCTTAACGGGGAAAGGAAATGATGAAGAGCTTCTTAGGTGGGATGATCATAATTACAAGTCTAATGACATTAGCTGGTTGCCAGCATGAAAGCCCTGCTGTAGGCCCGGACGGAAGACCGCACGCGCCAAGTGGTGAGTCCGTTCCTGGCGGCCCATTAGGTAAGGGCCCGGTTGGTCAGCCTCAGGCATGATTGAAGGTCAGCAGGCACCTTTTAGTGCTTGCTGACGCCAAAGAGATACATCGCCAACTCAGCTACGCAACTCCCGTCCTCATCTTCAAACATTGCCGCCATGTACCCGACCAAGGATTCATTGGTGATCGGGATTCCCTCATCAAGCATGTTAATCACCGCCTGCCCCATGACGGTACGCACTGCATCCATCGCAAGGTCGCAAACTTCAATATCCATGCATCCTCCTGTAGTGGAGTATTCACGGTACGCCTGCAACAAGGTAATCACATAAGAAACGGCTCAAATGGTCTAACCTCAAGGTTACACCCGCAGCCTGCATGAAGATGGACGCGGTCTTAAGCTGCCCCGTCGCCGGGGCTTTTTTATGCTGGAAGTTGAATGAAATATACGCAAACCGATTTCATGGTTGCATTTATGGATAACGTAAGCATTGTGTGAGATTATTGTAAGCATAATGACTGACAGCATGCAGGTGTGTTAATGGTTTTCTTCACCCGCCTTTTTGGCCTTGTTTTTCTCTTTTGCATCCTAGTTCTTAAATCCTATGAATGGCCTGATAAACGGTTTTTCTATATTGAAATCATAGGGCTAGGGCTGTGGGCTTGGAGCGAGATTCATTGGCTTCGTAGTAAAAAACGTCTCGACTCTTCCGCGCTGCCTGAAAAAAAATAGTGCAACTCACCAGCTAAGATATTTCTTACAGAATTTCTTGTGAGATCTCTTCCATCATTCCGCAAAGGGATCAACAATGCTTTGATAAGCATGAGTAAATTTTGCGTAAGCATTGATGGCTAATCATCAAGCCCACCTTTTTACCTTTTAGGACTGGAAATTGAAATCACTAAATATCAGTTACATGGATAGGATTGACCATCTTAGATTTTTTGCTGCTGTCATGCTGATGATTCATCACTTCAGAGGTAATATAAATTGGGATGGGTCATATTCAGCCAATGCCATGATAAGGCTTTGGATGGAAAACGGATCGAGCGGCGTTTCTTTTTTTCTCGTGCTTACCGGGTTTCTTTTCTGCCTGATTTCAAATAGTGGTGATAAGCAAATAAAATATGGCGGGTATTTATATAACAGAATACTTAGAATATTCCCATTAATGATTTTCCTTGTATTCATTGTTATTTGTTGCAGCAGGCAGCAATCATCCCCAATGGACATATTGCGCATTATAACCCTGCAGCTAAATACTGGAAACACTTACACTGGGTGGGGTCATGAATTCTTTCCCTCTGGACCAATTTGGACAATTGCAGTTGAGTTTCAATTTTACTTAATATTTCCATTTATAGCTTTATTTTTGCATCGTTATGGCCCTAAATATCTTTTAGGACTTGTGGTATTGATGGTTGCCACTCGCTTCAATGTTGCAACCCTAAAAGGTGGAGAAATTTACTACAACATGTATCACACGATGGTAGGTCGACTTGACCAGTTTTCCATTGGGATACTCTTCGGCTTTGCGTATCAGAAAGGTTATTTTAAATTCCTTTCAAAATGGTCGCTCCTGATACCAGTAGCAATTTCATCTATTGCTGCTCTGACATACCTTTTCACCTTTAACAAAACAACCGTTGGTTATAGCACTTGGTCATTTACTGTTGAGGCAATTTGTTGGGGTGCTATAGCGGTTTGCTACTTAAATGCATCACTGCCGGATATAAAACCAATAAACACTGCTCTTTCTTATCTTGGTATGACAAGCTTCTCTATGTATCTATTGCATCTTCCTGTAGGAGGTATGTTCAATAAAATTATGGGATGGGGAAGCCCTGAGACGGTCTCTTCTTCCTTAGAAGAGTCTATGATAAGAATACCAATTATAATAGCGGTATCATTCTTCACATTTTATATGATTGAAAAACCTTTCATGGGATTAAGAGTTAAATATACAAAGTAGAGATGGGCCGGTTACGGCCCATTTTTATAATTATATATAGCGTTGATTTAAAATGGACAGATTGAGTAAGCTTCAATATCTATTATATAAATCCGATCGTATGACTCAGCATCACGGCAGCCGCCCTTCCGGTTCCGTTAACGATTGATCCGCAGTGACCGCCAGAGCTCCCCACGAAGGTGCCAAATGGAACCGTCCTTAAAAGCGTGGTGTCAGGGCCGTTAAGCTTCACGTCGATGTTGAAACCTGAAGCATTTTTGTAAAGCCCAACCACCGCGCTGTATCCATCAGCTGTAAACACCGCACCCGCAGTTATTGAACTAGATCCCAGATAAACCTCTCCTGTGCGGTTCTTCCAGTAGATATCCCAGATAGACAACTTGTTGGCTGTGTTCCTGAAGAGAAGGATTCCCGCCTTGTATCCATCAGCCTTTGAGCCGTTAGAGGTGGCAATCGGCGACGTGTTGTAATAGAACGCATTACTCTCGCAAAGAATGATGCCTGTCTCTATCGGCCATGTGCCTGAAAGGGTGATGTTTGTGACGTTGCCATCCACACCAAACCCCACCCTAGTATCGTTAAACGGATCGAAGGGCACATCAAGAACGGTCATATTGGCGATGGAGCCAGGAACAACAAACTGCGACTTTTTGAGAATGCTGAACTGCGCCCCCGGCGTGACCGAGAAATACCCCATGTAGTAGCCGTCAGCGTCAACTGCTGCGTTTATGCGGTAATAGATGCGGTTTAGCCCATATGGCATCTGTCCCATCAGCTGAGCGCATTCTGATGGGTTCTTATCTGCTCCGGTAGGCATTCCCGCGCCAGCGACTTTGGCATCAATCAGCGCTGCATAATTGTAAGAGATGGCCGTCAGGTTTACAGAAGGGTGATTCGCGATAGCAGTTGATGTATTCCCGTCATTACCAACCGACATATAACGAAGGGTAGACATAGGCTCATCATTCCAAACCCATATTTCTGTCAGTTTATCGCCTGAGTTCGCATCGCCAGTTTGCCAAAGAAGGTTGCCGCCTACAGCGTTATTGCTTCCCGTAAAGAGCGGAAGAGCATTACCAGTTCGGGAAACGACTTTACCTGACCAGGCTGGAATTTTTGTGTGTCCATTGACTGTAACCACAAATGGCGCCAGCGCTCTCGCTGTTACAGATGCCATGAAGCAATAGCCGATATCACCGTAGTGGATCATGTCGGGCTGCAGGTTCAGCCAGTCGCCCAGTTGGTCGTTGTTTTGGGTAAGCCACTTCTTCTGTTCTTCCTGCTGATCGATAAATGGAATTCCGAAGAAGTCGGCCACTTCTTTCTGAGCCGTCCATACATCGGATGCAAGGTTCTTGTTATTGATGTTAGACGGATTGGTCAGTGCCACCGGGTTTGATGACTGGATAATTGGCAGCGTGCCATCCTTGAGGATCAACCAAACCAGCTCAAACAGTTTTTGCTTGAATAATGTATAGGTGAAGTAGGATTTCTGAATATCATTCAGCCCAAACGTAACGATAACTGCGTCAGGAACGCCAAATAAATCAGTCACTGCCGACTTATAGTTATTGTAAGCCCAGTCATCAATGAGCGATTGCCCGCCATAGCCGGCGTTATTAACCGTAATGCTGGTACTGGAGTACATGTCTCGCAGAATTGTCTGGAGCTTAGCCGGGAATGAGTTTGGTGGTTTGTAACCAGACTGTGATCCACTAGGTCTCACTGTCCATCCGGTGGAACCATGTCCTTCTGTTGTGCTGTCGCCGAAGCAGGTTATATTTACATTACCGAGACGGTCTAGTTTTGAAATGATGTTATTAAACTGGCCGACGAGATTTTGCTTCTCGAGCACAGTGATTTTCGCGTACCCACCACCTGTAAATACAATTTTCCTATATGCATAGAAGAAACCATCAACATAAGTTGATAGCTTAATGGCAGTAGTAGTGTGAGGTACATATATTGGCTTACCTGTAGCTGCTGCCGCCTGGAATGAGGAGGTATCATCAGCAATTCCATCCAGTTTAGCTCCAAAATCTTTTACTGATATTATCTCTGCGTTTTTTTCATGCTGATTCCTAATTATCGACCCCGCTAACTCCTGCTTAACAGCGATTAGAGCGTCACCCATGCCGTTCATTGAGCTGTTGAGATTTGAACGCAAAGATGCATCGCCTACAGATAACCAGGCTCCTTTGCCAATACCACCCGCACTTTGAGGTGTTGAGTTTGCTGGTACAGCCTTAGGAAGAACACCATCCCAGCGGTAATATTCACCTGTTGATGAGTCTCTCAAGACCTGATTAGGAAGGGTGATGTTCGCCCCAGCCAGAAAGGAATCAACAGTGATATACCCGTATTGTGATATAGCCTGCTGCGCAAGCCAGCGTAGCCCTTCAATCGTGTAATGCTGGTTTCCAAACCGATCCTGATATTGTTGTGCCAAAGAGGTGACAAACTCGTCAATTTTGCCTGCATTGAATTTCAAATCGCGCGGTGATTCGCTTGGTACAGCATTATTAGTTGGTTGCGTAGCCATATTTTTTCCATAAAAAAAAGCCAGCTCTATGGCTGACCTGTGTTGGATTGATTGCTGTCAGGGGTAAATCAGGTCGCTATACTCCGCGAGGGTTAATGCGGTAGTGCCATCGCTGTTAGGCTGCTTCTCGCTGATGATCCACTGCGTCGCATCCAGCTCTTCAATTGTGGCGATGACGTATCGCGATGGAGATTGAACGTCATGGCCGTCGAAGATGTTGAGCGCTATGTCAGGAATCGCAGCAGTGAACCCAAATGCGGTATCAGTACGCGGCGTGGCGGCATATCTGGCAGAACTGTTGCCCAGCGAATCGGTGATGACCACAAACATCGCTCCAGCGAAGTTTATGCGCTCGCTGGTTTCGAACGTATTGCTATTGCGGGAAACAATGTAGCCCGCCTGCTGGTTAGTGTCATAAGTGTCCGGCACCTGAACCATATCGCCTACGTTCACCCATTCTCCATCTGCCAGCGCGGTAATTGCCATGCTCATACGCGAATAAAGCAACCGGCGGCATTCCTTCTGAGCGCGATAATCAGCCTGGAAAGAATCCCGGATATACATCATTTCGAACTTTTTCGCCTTGTTCGGCGTACCGAGCTCAATTTGGTTGTTTCTAATCCGGTAGCGAACAAATGCCTGTTTATTGGTGGTCGGGTTTCGGTACTGAACTTCAACGCCGTCATACCCGCCCGGTAGTGTCATGTCATAGCTTAATGAATAGCCGGAGTCGACGGTGTTCGACCTGTTAAATACAGTCGATGGCGAGCTGCGCTTGCTGTCCAGGGTGAAAGACAGGACACTATCATCCCAATAAACACTTACACCGGCCGCATCACAAATAGTCTCCATACGCTGGCCAAGCGAGATATCTTCGTCATCAAACGTATAATCGAAGTACGATAGCCGGGAGTCGCGAGCGTCTAGCTCCGCTTGAATCTGATAGAGCCCGTAGATATCAATCGAACTTTCTGCCTGCCCGCCAATAATCAGCCAATTATGCAGCGCGATATCTGCAAACTTCCTCGATGCTCGTATGGCGTAATCAACCTTTTGCGTCGTCAGGCTGTAGCTGATGACATGGCGGTTTATCAGCGCATTGTATTTCCGATCTCGTGCACTTGTGGCGTTCTCCGTCTGACGCACCGTTACACGGACCAGTGTGTCGTTCGCATAGGTCACGTTCGTTCTTATGTTCACTCCGTGAATGGCTTCAACCTTTAGCTTACTGTTATCTCCACTATTGTCTGTTCTCTGGAAGCTGACAGCGTACCTTCCATAACCACCAGTGGGTGTCAGTTTGTCCGTGCGGTAAAATGTGTCGGAGGTTGATTGGTGCGGCGTGGTCTGCCTGTATGTGAAGGTTTGTGTCGTACCTGGAATCTGAACGTTTTCACTATCAACTTTCCAGATGGTCACCTGCCAGTTAGTTTCACTTTTTCCACCAAGCCCTGACTGCGTATGCAGCCAAAGTTGCGTCGATTCAACCGGTGAGAAGAAAGGACCAATCACTAACGCTTGATTGTCACTGAGAATGAACTTCGTAGTATTAATGGTGGCGTTGCTGATGTAGGAAGCATTGGAACCCTCAATGCTATCCATTACGAAGTTGTAATAATAAACGGGTGCTGTAACGGATCCATTGGATGTTTGAGTGGCAGAAATCAGATTGCCAGATAGTGTGAAGTCCTCTGTGACATTGCCGCTGGCCGTAGGGTATGTAACATTGATGACGAACGACACAGCATGGGGCAATGTTAGGCCCATGAAGTAATCAAAACTGGCCTGTTTGACGATCTTCATTAGTATCTGACCGCCAGAATAGGAGCCGCTAATCACCGTATTGGCTGTGGCGCTCTCGATAGGAAAATCTTCTGATTCGTTCTTACCTGGCACTTCCTGACCATCTACATCATCAAACTGATACCCTTCGTTAATGTTGCCAATCACGTCACCGGGATTGAAAACAGTGAATGACGCGCCAGCCATCGACCCAATGTTACTCTCTGAATATCTCACCGAGCTAACTGTGTAGGTGCCAATGCCAAAATTCATGAACTCCGTGAGATATTTAAGGTTCCCCGAGTACTCGAATAGTGACTCCTGAATCAAATCAGGAAACGCGCGGATCAGGCCATAATTATCAGGCTTAGCTTCACCGTTTCGGGCAAGATTGCTTTGCCCTTTGAGGCTATTGTTCGATGAGGTTTTGCTTTGACCAATGTTTCCAGTTCCAGGCTGCTTGATGAGCCCGTTCATCACTTTTTGTGTAAATTTTATCGGGTTGAAGTGCTCCAGCGGATTCAGCAGCGTCTTAGCTAAATCACCGCTTTTCGGTTGGTCGAAGATGGTTATCCGATCGTTTTCACACAGAGCAAATCCTAACTCCTCATCTTCTCCCAGCTCTCTGCCGTTGAAATGAACGCGCAATTCGCAGTGAAGTTGCTGCAATTCCAGCCAGTCACTAAATACAACGCCACTCGGCGCGGAAAACCGATAGCCGAACACCAAAAGATGAGACCCGCCCGGTCTCCATGCCAGAACCAGGCAACGATTGCCGCACCGATGAGCAGCACGACAGCCAGAAATATCAGCCAGCGGCGCGTGTCAGGACGTTTTACTTTTGCCGCTTTTTCAGGAATGGCATCCAGCCAGACGGGCATACTTAGCCTACCTTAGCCGCTGCAAACGAACTGATCAGCGTGCAGCCGCAAGCGCATTTGTGGCCGTGGAAAGCGACAGGAATATCGTGATCAAGATAATCAGGATGGCCTTCAATGATGGTGGTCGGGCCGTGCCCCTCTTTTGGGCAGGAAACCTGGTCACCTTTGCGGGCAACGCCGATACCGCCAACCAGCATGGTTTCAGAGCCGGTCAGAACCTGACCGCCATGCGTGGTTTTATCGCCTTTGCGGATGAATGGGAGCATATATGGGTCACCAAAAGATCATAATAGAATTTAATTACTGATTAATTACGTACTTGTTAATTTCCTTTATATACTTCAGCTCACTTATTACATCACCTTTAGTGCTGTAGCAATTTAGGTATAATCCACCAAGATCGCGCTCTAAGTTTTGATAAATTGCCGTCATATAAAAACCAAAGTCACACTTATCAGACTGAGGGTTGATAGCTTGAATGACTTTAACATTTGTCTTTTCAATCACATTTATTTCATCAATAGTCAAAATGCCACTTCTAGCTTTATAAATACCAATAAATGAATAATCACCATCACTTCCCCAAAAAGGAATTCTTAGTGACTCACCAGTAAGAACTCCATTAATCCATGAATCAGCAGCTATCAATTTAACATTGTATCTATTCCTCTTATTTGACCAACTCCCTATGAGATCATTGTTGCTCTTTAACAATTTAAACTCACATTTTTCCGGTTCAAACATTACTCCATCCACAATATGGCTTTCATAATCTTTAGCTCCATGGGTTTCACAGATTATAATTTCGTTATTTACCACTTTTCCATACAGAGCTATAGGCGTCATTGTTTTATTATAAAAATAACTTCCTTTAATATTCACTCCAGAACCAAAATTATACGTCTGAACTGATAACTCTATTGGGTACACTCCTACAAAGCCTTTATAGTTTTGCACTTCATACCAATCATTTCTTGCAATAACATTAAAAGATAAAACAGTACTAATGAGGAAAGCAAAAAACCTCATAATCAACCTCAAAATCAATATACAGAAGGCTTATCATTCCTTAAATTATCCAGATTTTTCCACATCTGTCATAACCATCATCAAAAAAAATGCATCAAAATAATTTGATTAAGATAAAAAAACATTGAATTAAATAAGCAACCTCAACAAAAAACTTGCAAAACAAAGCAACGGAAAATAAATTCTTGAGATAAAAATCACTTCCCTTTTAAATATTCCCATACATCACTTGCATTTTTGAAAGCATACTTTACGGTTTTCCCATCAACTAAACCATCCTGTCCTTCATCGAAGTATGAAGTAATCAGTTCATTTTTCTTTACCTTGCCGTCTATGAAATCATATGCGTAAACACTATAATATTTACCAACAGTGTTAATGCCATCAAGATTGTAAATCCAACTAACTATAATGAATAAATTGCTTTTAAATTTACCTTTACCCCAAAAAACAGACTCGACATTTGCCACACTCCCATCAAAGGAAAAAACATCAAATATGAAATTCTTATCAGAAAAACATCTATCAGGCATAAATGAAGCGTTAATATCGGGATGTTCATCAGTTATTGAATTATAAAAATATATTGAACTTCCTTCTTTGAAACGTTCTGATTTAAATGCATCGATTAATTCATAGCCATTTGACTTTAAACTAGACTGCAATTTAAAATCATCACACGCAATAACATCCCATGAAAAAAAACAAAAAAACAGAGCTATAGTTTTAGCTTTCATTTAACACATCTCGTCATTCGTTTATTAAAACGATCTAATACATTGTTTGGCAATGATGTGTTGTAAGCGATCACGTAGGACATATTATTAATCGCTTGCATATATTCATCGATGGAACAGGGGGCGTCGTTTTTGCTTTCTATTTTAGCAATCAAGCGATGTTAGTTATATTTATTAAGCACATAGTTCGGGCGGATATCCGCTTTTTCTGATGCCTCTAGCTGATGCAATATCTCTTTCTCAATATTGTCAGGCTGTAACTTGTCATCAATCAGGTCAAAGTTGGCTGACGATTTAAGTTGTAAAACAATAAATATTCCTTTCATTCTTTACAGCGACACTGAATATCATCAAGGATGATATAATTACAATCATTTTCACGAAACGTGGCTCCCTCTTATTTATTGCGCTTATTAAAAATAATCACATGAGGAACAGACATATTGGCTTCAACAAAGGGAGTGTGATCAGTTATTGTATATGTGAGAAGATCGCTATTAATTTCAATGGTTGCCTTTCCTGTGCCACCAAAAGTACTTTCAAATGTTATTTGACCAACTTTATTAATAACGGTCCCTTTAATATTAACTTCATCTTTGTTTGCACAATCAATGCGATTCCCAGAGTTAGTTATAAAGCAGTAGCTACCTAAAACCTCACCACTATCCTCAAAGAGTTCTAAATTCATAGAATGTGAACCATCCTCGTAGTCCCAATCACCAGAAAAACCAGCCATAGCATTAAAAGATAGAAAAAATGATATAATCACTGGAAAATTCACATTGCACCTGACGCTACAACTTCAAATAAAAGGCAATTGATTTTTACGTTATCAAAGAGCATGTAATGTTCACAAAATGTCGGAAAATTTTATCCACCCTAAAACGTCTTTTTTCTTTCCTGTGTATTTAATCTTTAACATGGAGTTTTGATACTCTAAAACCTCTACAACATTCCCTTTAATGAGATACGGTCTATTTTTCATCTGAACATTATCATCATCAAATAAAAACGCCTTCTCATTCTCAATAGCCACCTTAACCTTCCCGTCAAGATAAAGATTATTTGGACTGAGTAGTTGCTTTGCGTTTAGCTTCGTGAAGCCCTCATTATTCAAGACTGAACTCTTAGAGCACAAAACCATAATCGTTGCAGCTTGAGAGTCATCAATAGCTGAAAGATTTATTTGCTTACAAGCTGATAAAATATGAGGAACCTCTGCTGATGAAAAATTAAACGAATATACATCCCTAGGATAATTCATTACTAATGAAACAATATCACTAGATAGTTTCGACAAGGAAATATCTGCTTCATTAAGCTCCTGATCAATTATTGAATCATTAATAAAATCAACTCCTTTTGGATTTTTATACTTTAGTTGATAACCTTCATCTGTTTTTTTTCTCAGTGACCACTCACCTTTATTTCCATCATTCAATACAGAAACTATGCTATCTGCACCAGCAAAAACACTTACTGGTAAAAAAAGAAAAAACAACGTAACAAGAAGCTTTTTAAATGTGTACACAATCACCACTCCAGCTTTAATGAATTATATGCCCTTTCAATTTTCACATCATATCCAACTTGGCTTGTACCATTATATTTTCTTGCTATAGTCAGCCAGTCTCTATCTTTCATCGGCTGAAGCATTTTCTTCTCCTTAATTAGAAAAACCTTAAAGTATTGCAGATGCTGCATAGCACAATAGTTCTGTGCATCAACCAATTCCTTTGTTGACTCATATAGGTGATGATAATATTCACCCATAACTTGAAACTTACCCCATGAGCAGGACATATTTGCAGCATCGTAATTAATCTCACGGGCTCTAACTAACCTTTCATATTGTTCATCATCAGTACCATAGCGGTATCCACTTACAAATGAATGTATGATTTTTGGTTCAGTCGATTCTAACTCTCTCACTTTTTCCGCGCTAACTCCCAAGCTTAATGATAGCCGCTTCATATAATGTCTTTCGTAGAGAATTGTTGCATTCCTATTATTTATTAAATAATTTTTGAATGGCAACTTATCACCTGTTTCAGCGACAGCTATAGCTCTCAAAACTTCGCGTTCAACTCCTAATTGCTCCGAAAGCAATTCAAAGTCTTCTTTAGTAACATCATCACGACCTGATTGACAAGGTCGATCCACTATTCCTTGTTTATAGCAATAACACTGGCTGTTATTGATTTTCAGTGCATTAGTAAAAATCACTGGATGCATATGCCATATAGGATTTCCTTCCTTAAACGCACCAACCTGACTCATCCACTCATGCCCGGACTGCCATTTAGTGCAGTAAGGTATTGAGAGCTTGTCCAGTATTTTATAAAACCCTTTCCAGCGTTCTTCGGATGGCCCACCGATCCATTCGCTGTGATGTTTAATCACCAGCCGATCTATAATATTTCTGACCTGCGGATCGCGACGGCTTAATGCACGCCTGATTTCATCAGCGCTGATCTTACCATCCTTATTTTCATCAAGCTTGTCCATCATCGTGCGGTAATATTCCGGCACGCGGGCAGATAAGGGGCCTGAATTATTTCCTTCACTGACTTCCGCGACCTGACCAAACGCTTCAGAAACCCAGCCCTCCATAAAGGTGTGCATGATGTCGCCGTCGCTGTCTTCTACCAGCGGATAGAATCCCTGCTTCAGCAAATCATATTGCTCGATCTCTTCAACGTCTGTCTGCGGCATCCAGCCGTTATCACTAACTTTAAACCACCATTTTCCGGCAGCATCTTTAACAGGCGAAGTGCTCTCTCTGCTAACTAATGCGCCTTTGGCCAGTACGACCTCTGAAGCAGTAAATGTCGGTGGATTGGCTTCAGCGTTAAGCAGGTGCATTTTTTTACCGGCAATAGTGCGAATTAGTTTTCCGCCGGTGGTGACGGACGCAGGATTGGAGAGAAATGCAGGCATTTTGCTGTCCACGCTTATCACTTCCAGATGGACAAATCTTTCCTGATCTACCAGTTGCCCCACGCCGGGGACTTCATTGAGTCCCATAAAGCCGACGGGCGAACCTGCTGCGACTTTCCACACGTCGCTGCCGTCGGTATTAACGACGCTGTTGAAAACGCCCTTTGCCACGGCCTGATTCATCCAGCCCGGCATCAGGTCATACATTTCGCCGTTCCGCTCCATCAGACCCGCATCCAGCGTGATCCAGTATTGTTCTTTTGAAAGCTTTCCGTCTTTCAGCAGCCGCGATAGGCCAAAGGGAAGCAGCTTAGTTTCCCGGCTTCGGGTGACATAAAAGCGCCCGGTACGCGAAACGACAAACTGGTCGCCTTCATTAACCTTAATTCCCCCGACAGCCGCTGGCGCATTGTACGCAGCGGAATATTGAGGGGTGCTTTCAGCTTCCGGCACACCATGGTTGCCTTTGATGTATTTCCGCACGGAAATACCGTTGTGTCCCGCTGAAACCTTGTAGCAAGGCGATTTGGGGTAATCCTCTACCGCCGCCAGATGCATGTAGAGCGAATAGAACTCCAGCAAGGATTCACTTTTTGCCGGATCGGGCTGGCACACGGATTTAACCAGTACGAACGAGGAGCTGAACCGCAGCGGTTTGCCGCAGTATGGCGCGGTCTGATAAACATCATTTACCCGGTAGGCAACCACGGTTCCATCTGCCATGAACTGCAGCGGGATCGGATCGCTGTCATTCTGTGCGTCTTTATTCAGCGCCGAAAATGGCTGAGTGATGTCGCTGATGTGAATGCCGCCGTGCCACAGGCCGTTAGCGCCCAGAAGCCAGGTACCGTGCGCTTCACTGTTAATCAGGCTCATCAACTCATCCACTGAAGTGAACTCTTTGCCATTCAAATCGCGAATGGGAAAACAGATTTTCATAATGCTTCCTTAGCGAGAAATCAGTCCTTTACGTGCTGCAGGCACTGGCGCAATTTCAGTTTCGGCGAAGTGCATTTCGGCTACGTCCAGCGCGCTACCGCCCGCCGGTATCAGATACTGCGCCACGTTCATAATCATCGGCCCCTGCGAGCCGTGCTCGACGCCTTCGCCGCTCAGCTTCAGGTACGAGCCGCCGCCGTTGAGCGTCAGCGTTTTTGGCGTGCTGATGACGATTTCGTCTTCCGAACTGGTTATCGTGATTTGCTGCGCGGCGTTAAACGTCATCGCGTTGTGCTGCGCCTGCATCACCACTTCGCCCTGGTTGGCAATCATCGTCATCGCGCCGGTGTGGGCGAACAGGCCGAGCGCCTTTTCGGCGGCCAGCGACAGGTTTTTCATCGCGCCCGCGTCCAGATTATTACCGGCGTTCAGCAGGGTTTGCCGGTGTTATCGGTATGCCCACTGACCACGATCAACCAACCCGGACGCGCTTTAATGCCCACCAGCGAATTCACCAGGAAGCGGGTTGAACCCTCTTTCAGTGCAAATTTGCCGGAGTCGAACAGCGACATGCTGTCGAGACGTATGATTTTCGGTACAGGCTTGGGCTTGGGTGCCGGTTGCGGAACATAACTGTCGATGGCCTGTTGCAGTGCCAGCCACAGTCGCGCGCCGGGATAAAGACCGAGGCCATAGCGCAGTGGCTCGCCCTGACGATGCCAGCGCTCGAATAACAGCGCCTGCTGCTGTAAAGCGTTAAGTGATGAGGCTTTCGCGGCGTAGCTGTCCATCGGAATAGCGTGCCAGCGTTGCAATCCATAGCCGGTCTGCTCAATCAGCTTGCGGTTGTTGTTAGTGGAGCAGGCCAATGCCACCAGCGCACAGAACAACAGCACCAGCATCACGCGCCGCGCGGTTCTGCCGCCCTGAACCGGAACGATCAGTGGCGTCAGTACGGCGAACAACGGGTCGGAAAAGGATGTCGCAGGTTGGGATGGAGGCATTTCAGGCGCAAATATCATCACCGCATGGCGTTGCAGATACTGTTGCCACAGCGAACTTTCAGCACCTACGCTGCTGCCGCAGCGAATGGAAACCGCCACAGGCGATACCGCCGGACTGAGCCGATCGGTTTTTTGCAGTTCCTCGAGCAGTGTTTCACGTAAGAATTGCCAGGCGTGCCGGATAACCGGGATGCAGAGGATGTTATTGCCCTGGCGCTGCCAGTCATCTAACGCTAGCTGATTGCCATCCGCATCCGTCAGCGTGGCTTCATCGTCACGCACCAGAACCCACGGCGTAGCAGGCCCTGAAAACTGGCATTGCAGCGTGACCGGCAGAACCAGTCCGGTCAGTTCGGTGACGGCGCGCAGTTGCTGGCGCAGTGCTTTCAGCCGGGCGCGCAACTCACCTTCATCCTGCTCCTCATCGGCATTACAACTGAACAGCACCGACAGACGGCCCGCCTGCGATGGCGAGTGATCCCAGATTTGCTCAACCGTACTGCGTAAGTCCTCAATCTTTTCAGCCCGATGCAAACTGCCCTGCGCGGTGACTTTGACCTTTTCATCGGCAAAAAAATCGTCCCGCCCGTTGCCATACACCAGCACAATCGGCCCTTCAGCAGCAGCAGCCAAAAGCGTTGAACTGGATGCCGAAGCGCTGGCGTAGCGTTTGTGCAGCGGCCACAGCACGGCAGCGGTTGCCAGCACCATTACCAGGGAAATCAGCCATTTCACCGGCAGCGTCAGCGCGATAAAACACCACAGCAGCCATAGCAACGCGATGATGCACAGCAATGCCCCCTCGTTCCACAGTGGACGATAAATTTTCATCCCTGAGTTCCGCCTTACGCTTTAGCTTTCGGCATCTGAGAAACCAGCGACAGGTTCACGTCCATACCTTCCACCTGGAAGTGCGGGATGGCGAACAGCTTGACGCGGAAGAAGCCCGGGTTGTCCTCAATATCTTCCACCAGCACTTTCGCATCGCGCAGCGGGTGCGAGGATTGCAGCTCGTCGCCCGGATCGGTCATCTCAGTCACCAGCGTACGCACCCAGGTGTTCAGCTCCAGCTCCAGCAGGCGGCGATCTTTGGTGGTGCCGATGTTTTCACGCTGAATCAGCTTCAGGTAGTGCGCGATGCGCGACAGCAGGAAGATGTAAGGCAGGCGCGCGTTGATGCGGCTGTTGGCGGTAGCATCGGCGGTGTCGTAGATTGCCGGTTTCTGCGTCGAGTTGGCCGAGAAGAAGCAGGCGTAATCGCGGTTCTTGTAGTACGAAAGCGGGATAAAGCCGAGGTTGGCGAACTCGAATTCGCGGGTTTCCGGGATCATCACTTCGGACGGGATTTTCACCTGATTGCCGGTGCCCAAATCGTAGAGATGGATCGGCAGATCCTGCACCGCGCCGCCGGCCTGCGGGCCACGGATTTGCACGCACCAGCCGTTGCTGATGAAGCTCTGCACCATGTTGGCGGCGAAGGCGAAAGAGGCATTGGTCCACAGGTATTTGTCGTGGTCCGGGCCTTTTACTTCTTCGATATAGTTGAAGCTGCGCACCGGCACGGTGTCCGGGCCGTACGGCAGACGACCGAGCACGCGTGGCATGGTTAGGCCGATGTAGCGCGAGTCGTCGGTGTCACGGAACGACTTCCACTTGATGTATTCGGCACGGTCAAAGTAGTTGCCGATATCTTTGATGGCAGCCACTTCTTCCATCGACTCTTTGAGGAAAAACTGCGGGCCGACCGAACCGATAAACGGCATGTGTGCTGACGCCGCGACTTTCGACAGGTTGCGCAGCAGCGCCACATCCTGCGCCGAGGCATCAAACTCATAGGCAGAAATCACCGCGCCAATCGGCTCGCCGCCCGGCGTGTCGTATTCGGCGACGTAGGTTTGCAGATAGAGGCCGCTCTGGATGATTTCTGGCGCATCTTCGAAATCCTGACGCAGATCGTCTTTCGATACGTCGAGCACTTCAATTTTCACGTTCTGGCGGAAGTCAGTTTTATCCACCAGCGACTTCAGGCCGCGCCACGCCGACTCCACTTTCTGGAATTCGTCGTGGTGCATCACCGCATCGAGCTGGCGGCTGATCTGGCGGTCCAGCTCGGCGATATGGTGATCCAGCAGGTTTTTATCCAGCTTCTCCACTTTCGCACCACTGATTTTCAGGCGCGTCAGGAATACCTGCATCGCGGCTGTCACGCGCTCGTCGGCGGTGGCATCAGACATCGCCTGATTGTCCTGCCAGACGTTGAGATCACTCAGCTCTGACACCGGATTGAGGTTGATTTTTTCAAACAGCGACGCGTAGACGCCGCCCGCAGCCGGGCGGTCCAGCACGGTGGTTGCACCATTGGCATGGGTTTCATTCTGAACTGACATCAGCATTCTCTCTCTATAGTCCGTTACGGGGATGATCAGGCTTGATCGATGGCTAACGCAGACAGCTCGCTGCGCAGTTCATCGCTGAGTGCCGGATCTTTCAGGATGGCTTCCAGCTCTTTGCGGAAAGTGACGTTATCCAGCAGGTTGGATTTAAGATCGCGCAGCAGATTGCGCATCGCCAGCATGGCGCGCAGCTGAGGGATTTGGCGGGCAACCTGCTCCGGCTCGAAGTCCTTCATGTCGCGGAAGTTAAGCTGAACGTTCTCTTCGCTGCCGTCACCGGCCAGGGTGTTCGGCACGGCAAATGACACCGCTGGCGCGATATCGGCCAGCACGCTGTTGAAGTTGTTTTTGTTGACGTTGATTTTTTCGCGTTCAGACAGCGGGCGGTCTTCCGCGCCGTTACTGAAATCGCCGGTCACCAGCAGCTTGAGAGGGAGCTCGGTTTTCTTCGCCGCTCCACCGGTGTGCAGGTCTAGCTTGAGGTTGATACGGGCTTTAGGGATTTCGTTCTGGTAAGAGTTGCTCATGTTTACTCCTTGTAAAAATGGCGCGGAAAGCACGCGTAGGCACACTTTCCCTGTGTGTTACCGCGCGAATATATAGCTGGAATTTTAGGAAGGCAATAAAGCGAGATGATCTTTGCGGTCTGATTTATATAGGAAATTTCTTATGATTTGAGTTAAGCCCCTGATGAACCCTGATAAAGTGACTAGGATTGTTCTTAAAATTATTTTTGACCGGGAGTGCCATTTATCACCAAAAATACTTTTACAGGTATCAATAATACAATGGCGCTAATTGTTACCGCAGGGGGATGGTGTCGAGCCGAGGGGGGACACAATAAAAAAACCCGGCGCGCGCCGGGTTTTACTTAAGCTACATTCTCAATCAAACGGTTAACTGTAAGCGTGCAGCGTGCGTTGGCACAGCGCTGAACGGACGCAATCCTCTTTGCCGAAACGCACCACGCCGATCATCTCATCCTCTTCGAAGCGCGCTAACGCATCGGCAAGGCCTGACCTGGCGTGGGATGGCAGGTCGCACTGGGTAATATCGCCGTTGACGATAACCGTCACGTTTTCCCCCAGGCGAGTCAGGAACATCTTCATCTGTGCGGCGGTGACGTTTTGTGCCTCATCAAGGATCACCACCGCATTTTCAAAGGTACGTCCACGCATGTAGGCGAAGGGCGCGATCTCTACCTTGGCAATTTCGGGCCGCAGGCAGTATTGCATAAAGGAAGCGCCGAGACGTTTAACCAGAACGTCATAGACCGGTCGGAAATAAGGCGCGAATTTCTCGGAAATATCTCCGGGGAGGAAACCGAGATCTTCATCCGCCTGCAGAACCGGGCGCGTTACGATAATCCTTTCGATATCCTTATTGATCAGGGCCTCAGCCGCTTTGGCTGCGCTAATCCAGGTTTTTCCGCAGCCGGCTTCACCGGTGGCGAAAATAAGCTGTTTCGTTTCTATGGCATGGAGATAGTGTGCCTGAGCTTCATTTCTGGCTTCAATCGGCCCGCGGTCACGTGCATCACGTGCCATACCAATCGAATCCAACCCACCCATTTGCACCAGCGAAGTGACCGATTCTTCTTCACGCTGACGGTGACTGCGAGAGTCGCTACGAATAACGCGTCTTGCTTCACGACGTGCTTTGATCACTGCTTTCTGTCTTCCCATAGTGGCACCTTACAGTTGGTTTCATTTATCGCGGCGGATCACCCGCGGCGATGACTTGAACGCTTTAGAGGTTTAGTTGGCTTCCTTGTAAGCCGTGTCGAGCCAGTGAGAATGGTGTGCATCAGCGCCGAGACGCAGGCGCGCACCGGTAAAGAAAATGAGATTGAACAAGAACGATGTTTGAAAAGTAGCGAGGTTACGTTGGAGGGAAGAAATCCCCCGCAGTGGACTGCGTGTGGTGAAACTATTTAACTGTCCCAAAGAGAGACGAATCATGCGCGAACTCCAGTGGCTTAGCCACACAACTGACAACGCTTATGAATAAAGTGCATCATATTTGCGGTGGTTTGCAACATTATTTTTACGTAGCAGTAAAGAAAAAAAGATAAGCGAAGCCTAAGGTCTTTTACCTTAAATTAAATTTCTCATGTTTATCATATAGATGATTTATTAACGGGTAACATAACTTTTTAAGAACATTCGGAAGTGATTACTTCCAGCGGAAAGTTTAAGGAATACTTAACAAATGCGCCTGCGAAGAGGTGACCATCGCAGGCGCTGCACATTTATTAATCAGGCCTGCAATAAAGGTTGCCCGAGATAATGGTTTTTATCCGCCACGCCCGGCAGCGCGAAAAAGTATCCGCCGCCAATCGGGCGAATATATTCTTCCAGCGCTTCGCCATTGAGACGCTGCTGTACGGTAATAAAGCCCTTGGTTAAATCATGCTGGTAGCAAACAAACAATAAACCCATATCCAGCTGACCCGAGCCGGTAATACCGCTGGAATAGCTGTAACCGCGCCGCAGCATCAAGCTGCTGTCGGTTTCCGGCGTGCGTGGATTGGCGAGACGAATATGCGCATCCAGCGCGATAAAATCGCCATCGGGATCTTTGCTGTAATCCGGTACGTCATGCTCGTTTTTCATACCCAGCGGCGCGCCTGATAACTTCTCACGACCAAAGATGGTTTGCTGCTCGCCGAGCGGCGTACGGTCCCACATTTCTACGTGAAAACGGATGATACGCACCGCCTGATAGCTGCCGCCGTGCGTCCACGCCGGTTCCTGCTGTTCGTGCGTGACCCACAAGAGTTGATCCATCAATGCCGGATTATGCGTATCGGGATTGGCGGTACCATCTTTGAAGCCCAGCAGGTTGATCGGCGTTTCTTTGCCGTTGCTGCGCGCCGCGTGGTCGGCAATAAAACCGTCGCGACGCCAGCGCACCGCCAGCAGATCGGGTGTGCGTTTAATGATGTCGCGCAGCGCGTGGATCACCGTATCCTGGGTGTTAGCGCAAATCTGGAGCAGCAGGTCGCCATGGCACTGCTCCGCATCCAGCGAATCGTTGGGAAAACGCGTCATGGTTTGCAGCTGCGCAGGCTTGTGTTTGCTTAAGCCGAAGCGCTCATCAAACAGCGAGGTGCCGACCGATAACGTCATGGTGAGATTGTCGGGCGCGATATCGGCACCGAGAATCCCCGAATCCATCGGCGGCAGCTGCGGATTGGTGACCGCCGGCGCCGGTCCACCTTGCGTAAGAAAAGCGAAGCGATCGGTTAGCAAGCGGAACAGACGTTCAAGCTCGGCTTTGTCGCTCGCCAGCACATCAAACGCCACCAGCATCATGGATGCCTGCTGCGGCGTGACGATACCGGCCTGATGGGCGCCGTAAAAAGGTTGCGCCTGCTGGCGCGAGTTGGGTGCAACCGTGCCGGGAGAGAAGCTATCGGCGGTTGCGGTATGGAACGGACAACCGCCGCCGAGGGCGGCTGCGCCACCCAACATGCCTAATCCCTGCAATAATCGACGACGCGACGGCTGCGCCGCGTCATTTTTTTCACTCATGATCAGTCGAGACCCAAGGTTCCACGCAGCAGTGAGAGATCTTCCGCCAGCGTGGTAATCGGGCCTTTCAGCGCGTTACGGTCAGCGGTAGTCAGTTTTTCATACGATTCAAAGCCATCTTTGGTGCGATATTTGCTGAGAATGCCGTCGACTTTCCTGAAGTTAGCATCCACTTTCGCCAGCAGCTGCGGGTTGTTTTTCTGCAGCAGCGGACGCAGCAGGTCAACGATTTTCTGCGCGCCATCAATGTTGGCCTGGAAGTCGGAGAGATCGGTACGGCTGTAACGATCCTCTTCACCAGAGATCTTGCTGGAGGCCACTTCTTCAATCAGACCGGCTGCGCCGCCAACCACCTTCGCCGGTGGGAACGCCAGTTCGCTGATGCGGGTTTGCAGATCGAGCACATCCTGATTTAGCTTGCTGGCGAACTCTTCGGCACCTTTGGTGGTGTTATCGGCGAACAGGATTTTTTCCAGGCGGTGGAAACCGGTGAATTTCGGATCTTCATTTTTCTTCTCGAAGTCATCTTCACGCGCATCAATGCTGCCATCCAGATCTGAGAACAGCTCAGCAATAGGTTCAATACGCTCGTAATGCACGCGCGTAGGTGCGAATAGCGCTTTGGCTTTCTCGATGTCGCCGGCTTTCACCGCATCGGTAAACGCTTTGGTGCCCGCTACCAGCTCTTTCACTTCATTCATCACGTAGACTTTGTAGTCGGCGATCGGGCCAACCAGCTCCAGCACATCCGGTTTACCGTTTGCCGCTTGCTTCGCATCGCCGCTCACCACCAGCTTGCCTTTCGGGTTGCTGAGCAGGCCGCAGGTC